>Ga0209935_1000543_pt1 | contig 88870 bp, 119 predicted proteins | sample ThiBio_1000_plan_2_FD_183958 | JGI IMG/M metagenome (GOLD analysis project Ga0209935, IMG submission 183958) | Wastewater bioreactor microbial communities from Cape Town, South Africa - Thiocy_cont_1000_plan (SPAdes) | ecosystem: Engineered > Bioreactor > Thiocyanate-remediating >... | reverse complement strand
GATAGATAGATAGATAGATAGATAGATAGATAGATAGATAGATAGATAGATAGATAGATAGATAGATAGATAGATAGATAGATAGATAGATAGATAGATAGATAGATAGATAGATAGATAGATAGAGCATACCATCTTGATGTGCTTGTGCTGTCTTCTGGCGCTTTGATGGATGCTCGTTCGCTCCATCATGCCCACGCTTCGCTCCTATTTCAACCAGAGGCACTGTCAGCAAATTGAGTGGAACAAACAAGATCCGATATCTTGAATAGCAGAGGTAACCCGAGCATACCGACTTTAGCCTGCTTCTTGTGGCGAGGAGCTGCGAGTGCGCAGGAGCAAAGTCGCCAACAGCAATGTGAGTATCGAGCGTACATGAGAATACTGCCTCAACTCATTGCGAAACTATCGTCACGTACTCTCTTGTTGTCGCTGTTTCGGTGCTGCAGTGGCGAGAGGAGCTGGTTGTGATTCGTCATCCTGTTCGTCGTCGTCGTGTTCTATGCACGAGCAGCCAGTGAGTCAGTGTACTGCCAATGAATCATGCTCAAATGCACCAGCAAGCCATCGAGGAGCATGAGATCCAGATCCATCACTGCAAGTTACGCACCTGGAGCTTGTTGCACACGCGGCTCCTTGTCCTTGTTGCCCTCGGCGCTGGGGCGGTTGACATTGGCTCCTTCGGCGAGATTGCGATCCCCTTGCTCGCTTGCTCCGTTCCTTGCTGCTGTATACAATTCCACGTCTGTTGCATACATCATACATGTGAGAAGCTACTCACCATATCGAGTATTACATCAAGCACTGCACTCGCATTGACCCAGCAACACCGCGCGCGTAACGAGGAAGTAAAGCAGCGTTACACACCAAGCACAGCCTTGCTCTTGCGCCTGCGCCTTCCCATGGCGAACAAAGGTAACGAGGAGGTCTCTCCGAGTCGCAAGAAGAGATGCGTACAAGCAAGAGATCAACGAGATGACGCGAGCAGACCGACCAACAAGCAAGGTGCCGATCGCGTAACGGGGATGTGTAATCGATCCAAACCAACGCGAAACCGAGAGAGAGACGGAGCAGCAACGACAAACTCACAACAGCGAACAAGAGGAACAAGGAGAGGGTTGGAGGAGTGCGAGATGCAAACGAGAGGAGCGAGAGGGATATCTGGCCAGGTGCGACGGAGAGAGCACGAGAGCAGCAGCGTCATGCTCAAAGTGGTCTGTCTTGTGCTGCCTTGTTGCTGCCTGCTGGCGCCGCTCTCACCCGCCGTCTTTGTCATGTATGGTCGAGATCCTAACCCCTAACCCCAGTGGATCGTATCTATTCACCAATGAGCTCGAGCAAGTGTGTCTCTTGATGGTGCAATTCAATGTGTAGCTTTGATTATTTACATTCGTGTGCAAGCACTTCTTTTTACAATCAGCCGTGAATGTGTGTGCGTGTGTGCGAGTGTGATTTACTTTCGAGTGGTAGTGGCGAGGGTAGCAGGTGCCGCACGACGTCTTACTACCACCAAGAAAGCAATGGTAGTAGCCAATAGTACAATGATGGTACCAAGTGTACCACTTAAGATCCAGATGGGTTTCGAGAACGAGAGGCTGAGGATCGTGTCGTGCTCGGCGTTGTTGATACTTGGCGTGCCGGTGCCGGAGCCGGTGCCGGAGCCGGTACCGCTATCGAGTGCGAGTTTGTCGTTGGCAGCGACAAGGAAGCGTGCCGCGGCACCGGGATTGAGGTTGCTTGGATCATAAATGCCTTGCACGATACGCTTTCGGCCCTTGGTCGAGAGGATGGCACGCGCGTGAATGGTGTAGATTCGCGGCAGGGTGGTGGCGAGCGGGAAGGCGTCCCACGCAATGCCGAAGGCAACGTTGGCGGCGCCATTGTTGACGGCGATCGAGGCGGCCCGGAAGGTCGGATCGGCGACGATGACGGTCGAGGCGACGAGCTGCCAGCGGTTGGCGGCGGGAATGTTGACGTCGGTACAACCGCCCTTATCGAGCGAGACGACGTACTGCGGATTGTTGGGGTAACAGATCCAGAGGCCGACGAGCGTAATCTTGAACTCGGGCACATCGTCAGGATACAACGGCACGGCGCCGTGGAGGTAGATGCGATCGGCATAGTTCCACATCTTCGAGGTCGGCACAATGTCCAAGGTCGAGCCAGTGACGAGTGCCGGCTCGGACGAGTAGAGCGCGAGGTTCAAGTCGCCGAGACGGCCGATGACGACCTGCATCGCGTTGACGCGCAGCTGGATCAGGATCGGCACCGTGATGACGTCGAGCGTGTAGTCGGCCATGCTCCATGCAAAGTTGTAGACGCCACTGTCGGCGGCGTCGGACCAGCCGGCACGACGGTAGAACCAGCGCTGTACGCAGAGCTGGTCGAGCGAGTTGTTGCGACAGAGCGCAGCGTTCGAGTGCGAGAGATCGGCAATGAAGGCCGAGTTGTTCGAGGCGCCCGAGGCCTGTTGGTACTGCACGAGTGGCTGCACGAGACCGTGGCCGGCCACCTGGGTCTCGACCACCATGATGAGGTCGGCCAAGTTGGCGGGGTCAATCTCGAGGTTGCGGATCACGACATGGATACGTTGGCTGGCCTCAGCTTGTGCGAGCGCCTCAAAGTTCGTGGCCACCAGCACCTCGAACGGAAAGATCTGCACAAACTTGGCGAAGCCGACCGTATCGTGGTAGGTGAACTCGTCGCCTGGCTGAATGACGATAATGTAGAAGGCGCCCGAGTACTTGATGGTGCCGTCGCCGGTCACCGGGTCGATGACGAGCTCGGTCGTGACGTTGGCGCAGCTCGTGAGCTCCGTGAGCGCGAACGAGCGGTCGTAGTAGACGGTCGCGCAGTCCTTGGGCGACGTGACCCACCCGGTGCTCGACGTATCGGGATACGCGAGGTACGTGCCGTCGAGCGCGTTGGGCGTCGTGGCGGTCGGCGCGCTCTGAAACATGACGCTGAGCGGCATCGTGGCCGGGAAGGCCGGGCGCGCCGAGCACGAGTTGGCCGGACGCACGCGCGGATTGCCATGGAACGAGTCAAAGTTCACCGTGTCGATGATGACGATCGCTTGGTCGCGCTCGTACGCCGCCTCGATCGTGACGTCGAGCGTGTAGGTCGACGGATTCCACTCCATGTAGGCGTTGCCGAGGTTCGGCGCCTTGGCAAAGCCGAACTGCGTCACCGACATGTCGTCGAGCGCCGGGCACGGGTAGTAGGTGTCGATCGTCAGCGCCACGGCGACGATGCTCGGGCCCGAGCTGCTCGGAAACGTCGTGTACACCATCTCGACCAAGTAGCGCGCCGGCTTGACGCCCATCGGCAGCATGATGAAAAAGTAGCCATCGGTACTCGTGAGCGGCCACGGTGCCGACGAGGCGTTCGAGATCGGCAGTTGCGCGCCCCGGTGCGCAAACTGCGGCAGCGTCGAGGCGCTCGTGAGCGTGTCGTAGATCGAGAGCTTGTGGCTCGCATCCGACACGCTGACGATCGAGATCGAGAGAATGTAGGCGTTGATATCGGGGTCGATGAGCGCCACGGTCGGGCCGGTCTCGTTCAGTTGCACGCGAACCTCCTGCTCGATGCCGCACATGAACGCGTCGCCAAAGAATCCCGGCAGGCATTGGCACTGTCCGGCAGCAGCGTTCCACCATTGGTGTTGGCCGCACGTAATGACACTCGTGCTCACGACACCCTCGAGCGAGCACGACACATGCGTCGCTCGTCGGCGAGTCAGTGTCTCGATATAGGTCGGTTGCGAGTCGTACGTCACGAACACCGTCGAGTAGGTCTGGTCGTCGGTACTCGGAACCGTGTCCGTGATGCGCATGGCGATCAGGATGGTACACTGCGAGCGACTGGAATCCGGTGCCGGAAGCTGCGCCGGCGACGGCGATGCTCCCGAGTGCGCTTGCTCGACCAGCGGCAGTGAAGCGACCACCATTTGTGTGTGTGCCGACAGCGTCGTAACGTTACTGGCCGTGCAGCCGCTGCTCGACACGATGGACGAGAAGCGCGCAAAGGTCGGCGGTGTCAAGCCGATCATGATCGAATAGGCGTTGGCGGTCGATTGTGCATCGTGCGAGAGTTTCACCTGATACAAGAGTATCGAGCCTTGCGTTACGGTCGTGATGCCGGTGCTCGATGAGTTCAAGCATCGGTACGACAAGTCGAGCAATGGCTCGACCGTAATGACCGAGGCTGTCGCAACGACAGTCGATGTAATGGTGGCCGTATTGGTGACGATGCCAGTCGACGACGACGACGACGACGACGACGATGATGATGATGATGATGATGCTGACGATGCCAGCAAGACGGGAGAACCATTGAGCGGCGAATCGATAATGACAGCAGAGACTTGGAACGAGATGGTAGCATTCGGCGAGCCAATGACGAGTGGCGCAGCAGTCGTACCGAACAACCACTGGATCTGATCGTTGTATTGATCGTTGTTGGTATCGCGATAGCTCGGTGGCGAGCCGACGACGATCGGTGGCGAGAAGCTACCGGTCGAGCCGACGATCGACGCCGACGTGATGGCCATCAACGAGCCGCTGACTGGCAGACGATCAATGATCGGCATTTGCACGGCGGTCGATGCCGGCAATGTGACGACCACCAAGAAGGTGAACGGCTCGCCGATGGCGACGCGCGAGACCATGCTCGCCGGCTGACCCGAGCTCAAGACCACCAACGTGGCGTTGGTGGTGGTGAGCGACGAGGCCACTACGGTCTTGGAGATCAACGGCGGCGGTACGGGGATCGAGAGCGAGCTCGAGCTCGAGTACCAACGAATCTGTGGCACCTGCGGTGCCGTGACGTTGGCCGTGAGCTCGGAGCTCCATGAGGCCGAGCACGAGGTGGTGCTCGCGCCACCGAACGGCACGGCGGCCGACACCGTAGCGAGGAACGTGATGGTCACGTACTCACCCGGGCGCAACAGGCTCCAATTCACCGTCACGGCACCGGTGGCGGGCGCGATCGAGGCGGCGCTGGCGGCCGTGACATTGCGGCTGGAGCTCGTAATGTTGAGCGAGTTGGCGACGGCCACCAGCGTCGAGTCGATCGAGGTCGCGAGCGTGAGGTTGTAGACGGCGGCGCCGGTCGTGAGGCACTGCAAGCGAATCGAGACGGCAATCACCTGCGCCGCCTGTACGCTCGTAGCGTTCGAGCTCATCGAGAGCGAGAGCTGCGGCTCGACCATGTCGAGTGACACTGACGAGACGGCGGTCGGGTAGGCCGAGACGCTGGCAGTCACCGTCTGCACGGCGCCCTGTGCCACGGCCGGTACGTTGAGCACGACGGCCGTCAGGTTGAAGACGATCTTGTCGGCCACGGTGACCACGTTGTCGGGCACGTCGGTGATCGACACAAAGTCCCACACGGCCGCCTGGTTCACGGAGCTCGTATCGAGTGCCGGCATCGAGCGTACGGGTATCAGGTGCGCACCGAAGCTCTCGATGCCGCCGGTCACGACACCGAGACCGGTCGGCATCTGGATGCGCACCGTGGCGTTGGCCACGCCCTCGGGAAACTGTACCGTGAGCTGGAAGACCACCAACTCGGCCACGGCGAGGTCAGTGTTAGTGGCCGAGAAGAGCGCCGTGCCAGTGTAGGGGTCCGAGGACGAGCGCACAATCAGCGTGACGATCGGCGAGAGGATCGTGACGGTGGCGGAGGCCGAGATGCTCGGCAGCATGCCCAATTGGTGGTAGGCCTGGTAGGCCGTCGACGACGACGGTAACGACCAGTACGTGGCCAGCAGCGTGTTGGTGGCGACGGTCGCGGCCGTGACGTTCGAGTTGACGACGGCGCGGTACGTCAGCGTAAAGCTCGTGGCGTTACGCGGCAGTGACGAGACGGTGAACAAGAGGCTCGTGTCGCCCGTGGTGTTACCGGACGAGATGGTGAGCGCCGAGTTCGGAAAGCCCGTGAGGGCCGTGAGCTTGAGAGAGCCCGGTACGAGTGGAAGCACTGGGTGCGGCACGTCGACGAACGAGATGTTGAAGGCATCGGCCTGCGACGTGCTCGAGTGCGTGATCGTCAGCGTGTAGAGTATGGTGTCGCTCGCGTCGGCCGTCGAGGCGTTGACCCTCTTCGAGAGCGACAACACTGGCACGCGTACGACAAAGCTCGCGGCACACGTGACGCTCTGTGCCGTGGTGGTCGAGAGCAACGACCAGCTCCATGTCGAGCGTGCGTTGATCTGCGTGTTGGCCTTGGTGGTGGTCGACTGCGACGACACGACCGTGTAGGTGAGCGAGATGTTGGCCGAGTGCGGTGCCGAGTTGGTGAGGTTGCCGAGAGCGAGCGTAAAGGTCGAGCCGCCGCCGGTGCTCGACGTAAAGTTGCTCGGTGGCCACGCGGGGCTCTTCAAGCTCGACGTAATGACATTGTCGAACTGAATGCTCTGCACGCCGACGAACAAGAGGCCGCTATCGAGCGTCTCGACCAATTGCGCGTTGGGCGAGAAGCCCGACGGAATCGATACGATCTTGGTGACGACGGCCGACTCGCCGACGGCGAGTGCGCGCGGCGACGTGGCCTCGCTCGTGAACGCCTCCGAGGTCGAGATGATGTTGCACTGCAGCATGGGCGGCATGATGGTCGCCGACGCCGTGTCCGATACGCCGGCATTCAGACCGCCGGAACCGACAAAGTTGTCGGTGGCGCCCGAGAGGTTGGCGTCACCGTATTGGATGACGCCGGCCTTGTTGGTATGGCCCGAGTTCGGCACGCTGGTGCTGCTTGCGAGTTGCAGCGTGTACGACACGAAGAGCACCGAGTTGATCGAGGACGAATCCTGCAGCACGGCCCCGTTCAATGGATCGACCAGCTCAAGACCGTTGCCGAACAGATCGGCCGTCGTGTTCGTGGGTCCGTGAGGAATCACCGACACGAGGCTTCCATCTCCGCGGTGCACGACGAGATTCAGGCCCAACGCAGCGTTCGCTCGGGTAATGCCCGAATTGCTCGAGCTATCGTCACCGCTGCCACTGCCGCCGTCGTATCCCGATGGCAACGATGCGACGCTCGGAATGCTCATGGTCGGATCCTTCTGGTCGAGTAGCACGACGTCAAACGCACCGAAGCCACCGAGGTTACGGATCGTGAGAGTGAATTGCACGAGACAACCGGCCTGCAACATGGTGACGTCCGAGTTGGGTGCGACAAAGGTCGCGAGCGACGTGAGCGGCAGTGCCGGCATGGCGGCGGCCGACGGCAGCGAGTAGACCGGCAGTGGGTCGATGAGCGACGTGGTGGTGACGTTGGTGATGCCCTTGGTGGCGACGAGCTGCGGCGTTCGGAGCTGCAGACGCACCGAGACGAGCTGGTAGATGGTGGGCATGTTGGTGGTCGAGAGCACCGACTGTACGAGGGCCGTGTGGTAGAGGCCGTCGGCGAACGGGTGCGTCGAGACCGTCAACGAGAAGAGCAGGTCGACGACGGCCGAGCGATGCAACGGGTCACTGAAGGGCGGCAGCGTCCACGTGATGGTGTTGGTGACGGTGTTGCACGTGGCGATCGGTGTCGCGTTGGTGAGCGTGTGCCACGTGTCGAGCGGGCCGTAGTTCCAGAAGCCGGCCACCGGCACCAAGACCGGAGGCTGCTGGACGCCGCCGCCGAGCGTCGTCGGCAGGGAGACGAGCACCGAGGCGGCGGCCGAGTTGTTGTAGGCCGCAGCGAGAGCCGAGATGGGAAAGAGAGGCAGCGGCAGCACGTCGCTCAAGAGCAGTTGCTCGTGCGACAAGACCGGCATCGTGTATTGTACGCGGTAGGTGACGACCTGCGCCGCGTGGATCTGCTGCGTACCGAGCGCGGCCGACGTCGTGTTAAAGTCGAAGGCAAAGACCGAGGTGGAGGGCGAGCCCGAGGCGATGATGATGGTGCTCGAGTCGGACCACTGCTGCGTGGTGGTGCTCGGAAGCCACGAGATCGTCGTGCCGACGATGACCGTCGTGTCGTTCGGCGCAAAGACGTTCGTGATCGTCGGCGTGTAGACCGTGGCGGTGACGGTGGCCGACGCCAGCAGACGGTCGCCCATGTCGATGGCGCGCGTGTGGCTGCCGGTCGGGAACACGGTGGCGTTGAAGGCCGACTGTATCACCGAGCGGTACACGATCTGGATCGTGGTGGCGGCGAGCGGCGAGCACAAGGTCGCGGGCGAGAGCGACGACGCCGGCGAGCAGGCGCCGTCGATGAACGGCATGCTGAGGTTGCCGAACTGCGTGGCGACGATGGCCGAGATGTTGAAGACGAGCGTCGTCGAGCCCGAGCACGGGCACGTGGCGGGCGGCGGCGCCGCATCAAAGTCCGTGAGCACCTGGTAGTAGGCGAGCGGAATGGCGAGCGGCGTCGACGTGAGAGTCGGCGTCGTGACGCGGATCGTGGGCGCCGAGCTCGAGTCGAAGCGATGGCCGTCGCTGAGCGAGTCGTTCAGCAGCACGGCGGCGAAGCGAAAGTAGTCCGAGATCGAGAGCGTGAGCGTGTGCTGCAGCGTGCCGCCGGGCAGCGGCGCCGCGGCCGCGACGTTCTGGTACGTGCGCGTCAGGTACAGCGACGAGGCGAGGAACGAGTAGTTGGCCGGCACCGACACGATGGCCACCGGGTCGCGCGCGTCCGGCGACTGCCACGCGAACTGCGACGACGCCTGGTACCAGAGCGTGCGCGCGTTGCCGGTCGTCGGATCGAGCACCGGCGCACCGAGCGCGTCGAACTGCGCCACGTAGCTCGGCAGCGTGAGTTGCAACACGTCGCTCGACGTGGTGTTCGACGGCGGCAGCGTCGGCCACGAGGCCGTGAGCACGTTGCGCCCGGCCGGCATGGCCGACGGGCCGAGCTGCGGCACGGCGGTCACGTTGCCCGAGAGCGAGGCGCTCGCGCCGCCGAGGTACACGAGCTGCGGCGGCGCCATGAGCGACAGCGTGGCGTTGAGCAGCGTGCCGACCGACGAGAGCGACGCCGACAGCGTCATGGCGCCGGCGAAGCTGCGGCCGCTCGGCGGCAGCGCCGAGAAGCGCGACACCAGCGCCTCGAACGACGGCACGACCGACGCCATGTGCCACGTGCTCGAGTTGCTGCTCGAGAACTCGAGCAGCGGCACGTCGCAGCACGGGTTGTTGAGCGGGTCCGAGCCGTACGCAAAGGCGCCGCGAAAGTACACGGGCAGCGAGACCGCCACGTCGGCCAACGCCGAGAGGCTAAGCGTCACGGCGACGCTCTGCGTCGGGAACTGCGGCGGCACCGAGCCGAACGGCAGCACGAGCGACACGAACATGTTGCCCGGCGTGCCGCACACGCTCTGCGGCACGTTGCTCGTCGTGTACAGGTACGGGTGCGGGACGCATGTCTGCGTCGCGCTGCCGGTGGCGTTCGGGAACACGAGCGTGCTGCTCTGCGTCATCGTGATGCCGAGCACGCTCGAGGCGCCGCTCGAGCTCACCTGAACGCCGTCCTGGCTGCCGGAGATCGACACATTGCCGTCGGCACCGAGGAACGGGAGAACCAAGTCGATGATCGGACCGTAGCCGACCGCCGAGGGATTCGAGTTCGAGAAGCTCACCCAGATGGTGAACGACGAACCGATCGGAGCAGAGACTACCGTCGTGTTGCTCGACGTCACGGGTGTTGGAGCTGCGAAGGCAACGTTCGACGACGACGACGACCACGACGACGAGCCAATCGCTGACATTACAACGAGAACCAACAACGCATACAAGGCCATCGCTGGCAGGCGTTGTACAAGTGGCATACGACAACAAGCGCGCATACTGGAAGGTTGCGCAGTAAAAACTTGCGAGCTGAGCGAGTGATACCAAGTGAGTGAGTGGGGTGGATGATAATACTATTGGGCTGGTGAGGAGGGAGGAGGGGGAGATAGTGGTAGAGACTGGTGGGCTGGTGAGGAAGGAAGGTGAGGAGGTGGTGCAGCTGGTGAGGCGAGGAGCGTAAAGGAGCGATAGGAGGAGGAGGTAGAGGTAGAGGAGAGGTATTGAAGGACGAACGAGGCGGGCAATGGTTGCCATGCCAAGAACGGTAGCGGTTGCCATGGTGAGCGCATCGGAGAAGCGACCGCGATGGTGGCCCTCTCTTCATGTAAGCTTCCTGCCTCCGCTGCGGCTTGGCAACCACGCTCGCTGCGAGTGGCCGCCCTACACCAGGTGATGGTGGTGGTGGTGGAGGAGTCGTGGTAGAGAGGAGAGGTATGGATAAGCGGCACTGGAATCTAGCACGTCATACGATAATGATATGCAGCCGGCTGAGGAATTGCCGCCGTGTTGCACACGCGCGACAATCATTCTCATGCAACGAGCGCGCGTTGACGTTGTCGCCACGTTTATCCCTGCACCACCATAGAGAGCTTGCGCGCTACAGCTCTTTCATGACGCGTCCTGAAACTTGCTCGCTACGTTTATAAACCTACTGCACCATTCGCGGTCGTGGCGGCTGACTGATTGACTGCTTACATGCGGCGGCGGCGGCGGCGAAGAATCTCTCGATACGCCGCCGCCCCCACTCTGCGTCCAACAATGTCGCCTCGCTGAGGCCTGCCGCTTGTTGATTTTCAACTCTTCCTCCTCCTCGCCCTCACGCGATGGCGTTGGCTGGGCTCACGTACGCAGCGCGCGACGAAGGCCAAGCGAGCGGAGAAAGAAATCTCGCCGATTGCCCCGGCCACGCTTGGTTGCCGCGACACTCTCTCAGGCCTACCGGAGTAGCGCCACCAGCGAGGCTATAAAAGCCCTGCGCCACAGCCAACAAGCCTCACTGCCATCCCCACCCTCTCCTCCCCACCTCCCCAACTTCCCACCTCCCCACTGCTCTCGTACACTCTCTCTCTCTCTCCACTGTCCAACTCTATTGACTTGCGTGTGTACTCGTGCCTCCCAATATGGCTGCCATTCGTCCAGCGCTTATCGCGCTCGTGATGGCGCTCTGCCTTGTGTCGGCCGCCATCGCGCAAGGTGCTTCGTCTCCTTGCAACGCCAACGCCCGCCGCAACAACAACGGCGTGTGCGTGTGCAACCCCGGCTTCGTCGGCGATGGCATCTTCACCTGCGGCATCACCAATGCCGCCTCGGTCGCCCTCTCGTCCAATCCCGCCAACCCCACTGGCGCCATCGTCACCCTCCCGTCTCCGTCCGGCTCCACCAACCTCGCCATCACGAGCATCACCTCGAGCAACACGCAGTTCTCGCTGTTCCAGAGCCCTGATGGCTCGTCGCAAGGAGCTGCCATCTCGTTGACTGGCGCTGGTCCGTGGCCGGTCTCGAACCCGGCTGGCGCCATCTACATGCAGTTCGCTGCTGGTGCTCCTGCTGGCACCTTCACTGTCGCCTTCTCGTACACCTTGCAAGGAGCCGCGGTCTCGGATGCCGTCACCGTCTCGACCTTCGCCGCCTGCTCGGGTCTCGATGATCTGTCGGTCACGCAGTACGGCTACACCCGGGCTCCTGAGCTCGGTGCCGTCCATCTCTCGTGGCTCTCGACGACCTACCAAGTCGAGTTCGACGTCACGGCTGCCTACGAGCACAACAACGCGATCGTCATCGTCGACACGGTCGAGTTCGACTCGCTTGCCGGCAACCCTCGCCTCCGACCTGCTGGCTCGTGCTCGGCTCACTCTGCCCTGCCTGCCACCGTTCCCTTCCACGCCCTGTTCCAGGCCGCCCCGACCGCCACGTCGCCCAACGCCCTCTCGGGCCAGTATCTCGCGTATCCCGACCCGACCACCACCGGATGGAGCACGAGCGCCGTCAACTGCTCGTCGGTCAAGTACTCTCGTGCCTTTGCTCTCAGCGAGCTCTCCTCGTGCAACAACGTGCAGCACTCGACTGCCACCGACCCGACCACCGGAGCCAAGATGATCACGTATGCCGGCTCGATCTACATCCACACGCTCCAGCCCGGAGACGACCCGGCCTACGACGAGACGCAAGGCTACGCCAAGTTCACTCAGACCTTCCCGTGGCAAGTGAACGTTTACACCGAGTCCGAGGCCTTGGTTCAGCTCACGACCGAGTCCAAGCGAATCCACATCATCATTCGCGACTTTGAGCTCCAAGGCAGCGATATGCTCCTCCAGATCGAGACTCAGACCCAGTACCAAGGTGTCGACTCGCCGGCCGTCTTGCTCTCGGACGGCTCGGGCAACACGGCCCTCATCGTTCCCAACCCGACCGCCTCGACCGCTGCCGGCAACGCTCCTTGCTTGAGCAACGGCGAGGGCGACATTTGCGTGCAACAGTGGGTGTACAACAAGCCCTCGTGGGCCGACTCCGACAACCTCGTCTACAACTTTGTGTGGGGAGTCTACGGCACCAACGACACCGACCAACTCACCGTGCCGGTCTCGCTCAAGTTGCGAATCAACGACGTGCAGGTCATCGTCGGCAAGCTCGGCGACCTCACTCTCCGTCTCTACAACGACCTGCCCGATGCCGCGCAAGGCAACGACAACGTCAAGACCGTCTCGTACCCGTGGCACGTCAACGAGCGCATCTACGTGCGCGGTGACGTGATGCTCAACCCGACCGACGTGCCGGCCTTCTCGCTCGCTTACACTCAAGTGTGGGTGTGCTACTCGCCTGTCCTCGGATACGACATCAACCTCGCCAGCGGTGGTTGCTTGGACCCCATCATCGGCGATGCCAACCGAGTCCAACTCATTGCCAACGGAGCCGTGCAGACCGGATTCACGGCCGCCAGCTTCCGAGCCACCACCAACGCTGTCACTGACGGAGCGGCATCGATCGCTGCCGGAATGTCGTTCGACGCCTTCCCGCTCACTGGCCAGCCTCAGATCTACACCATCCACGCTCGAGTGCTCGTGTCGTCCAACGGCAGGAAGCGAGAGATCAACGTGCTGAGCCGACGAGAGGCCAACTCGCCATCGGCCGCCACGCGCATGATGATCATCCCCGACGATGTTGCAGTGGCCAACAACGAGCAGGCCGCCGCTGCCTCGGGCTTTTCGGACCTCCTTGCGTCGGTCGACACCAACACCTGGATCATGATCGCCATCGGCAGCGCTGGAGTGTTTGCTGTGGTCGGCCTCGTGGTGGTGCTGGCGGTTCTGATCCGTCGTCACCGATCCAAGTCCGTCACGATGGTCTAAGCAGCCGCCATAAGCGCGCGCCCCCTTCTCGTTCTTCTTCTTCTTCGTACACCCCATTCTCCTCCAGCTTCCTCTCTTAACTAAGTTATCGTCTGGTTGTTCTTCTTCGCACAATGCACCAATGTAGTAAAATCTCACACTATATCACCAAAACCTACCTCCTAGCTAACTCACGCACACTCTCTCACTCTCGCGTCGCAATGGTGGTGCTAGTCCATCTCATCGAGATATGTGTAGGAGATTCGTATTTATGTACATATCCACACATACGCAATACAATACAACACAACAGCGACAAACAGAAGGTGATGCATGAAGAAGATGGCGTCAATCAAGTGACGGAGGTCTCTAGCGATACCTCCTTTGGCGGCGGTGGCGGTGGTAGCGGTAGCCAACGTAGCCGATACCAAGCACCGGCAGCCATACTGGCGCCGTGATGACAGCAGCTGGTACACCGACGGCCACTGCAGCGACCACGAGACCCCAACAATGCATGCCGCCCTTGTTGAGATCGTGACCACAACGCCAACAAAAGTACGCGTGGCAATGGCTGCACGACATGTGATGGCAGCCGCCGTTCTTTTCGATCGGGCTGCCGCACTGTGGGCACGGCTTGGTGGTGAGGTACTTGCGCACCTGCGAGGCGCCGCGCGCTCGCGGGCTGGCGATGCACTTGGCGAGCTCGGCCGCCGTGCACGGCGCGAAGCGCGAGTGCACCTCGAGGCACACGCCACAGAACGAGTGCCCGCACGCCGTGCAGCGCGGTCGCCGTTGGTTGTCGTCGACGATCAGCTCGGCGCCGCAGCTCTTGCGCGGACACCAGCAGCGAACGAGCTCCACGTTCTCGTTCGCGCGCGCACACAATGAATGTAGGCGCTCGAGCATCTCGGGCTCGAGATGCGTCAGTGCACTACGGTAGGTGTTGATCGCATGGCAGTCGGGACACGCAATGTGGTAGTTGTTGCTGCCGGTCTCGAGCGTGGTCTTGACGAGCTGTGCGATACACGCGTGGCAGTAGCTGTGGCGGCACGAAAACTGCGAGTACTCGTTGGTGGTCTCCAAGCAGATGGGGCATTCAAAATCGGGAAGGGTGCTGGTGGCGACGGGAGATGCTACCGCCGTGGTAGGCGAGCTGCTGGCGGCGGAGGCGGCGGCGGCGGCGGGCTCGGTGTCACACTCGCTGGCAGAGTCTTCCGAGACGTCGTCGTCGTCGGCGTCGTCGTGGTGCGCCTCCTCAATGACTGAGGTGAGGAGCGGCAGCGTGTTAGCGAGCTCCAACGGCGAGTGCGCATCGCCATCGTCGTTGGCGTCGACCGAAAGCACCAGCTCGTGGCTGCGTGTGAGATAGAGAGCATCGCCGTTCGTTGGCTGACCGTCGCCGCCGTACGCGAGCACAGGCGGCATCTCTTGGCTACGGCTGAGGATATCCATCGCGCGATATGGTGGTGGTGGTGGGGGAGGTTGGTGAGGAGGAGGAGTGGCGAGCCATTGGCGCAACGGGGAGGTCTATGCGCGCGAAGAGCAGCAGCTCAGCGAAACAGCGCGCAGGCGAAGGTGTGTAAACGTGCGTGCGCGGCGCGAACGACAATCAGCGAACGAGAGAGGGAAACACCGAAACACCGAAATACCGAAATACCGAAATACCGAAATACCGCAACACCGAAACACCGAAACACCGAAATACCGAAATACCGAAATACCGAAATACCGAAATACCGAAAATCCAGCGAGTGACTCCGCGGTTTCCCGCAGATAACACGCTCGTATTCTGCATGTCTAACATTTCGCCTTGCCCGCTTCGCTACGGCCCGAACGAATGAATACACACGATTCCTTCCTCCTCATCCTTGCGGTCTTGGTTGTATGGGTCATATGAGATAGGGCTTTATCCAATGTGGCGCGCTACCTCTTGTCGGAGCACCGTGTGCGACATTCGCGCACAACAGAGCCGACCGTTCAACAGCAACAACAAAGCAAAGACTGGGGGAAATGATACACACAAGGGGAGAGAGAGAGAGAGAGAACGGAAGACTACAGAGCGTGCGCAGATGCGTTAGAGGACTTACGTCCATTCTACGACATGAGCGGCTCGAGGAAGAGCGTCGGGGGGAAGACGCTCGGGTGGAATGGCGTGGCGCTCAGCCACTCGTCCTCCTCGCCTTCCAGTGGGAAGAGGTCGGCCATGTTGCCAAAGTGCAGTTCAGAAGCAGACGTAGACGACGAGGAGGAGGACGAAGAGGAGGAGGAGGAGGAGGAGCTTCCACGGTAGTAGACTGGCAACGGTGGCGCGCTCGATTGCAACGGCGCTGCGTCGTAGAACTGGAACGAGCCGTCGAGGGTCTGAGGCAGCGGCGGAGCGTACTCGAGCGAATGCGCCATTGCGGAGGCTGTGTTCGCCGGGGTGGCACGCGAGATTTCGTGGCTACCGCGCGCCCGCGGCCGCGATGGCGATGTCGGCGTCGCCGTCGCCGTCGCCGTCGTATCGAGAGGCGTCTCGGCACCACTGCCATCCTCGATGATGAAACGCCAACGCTGCTTGCGCTTGCGGCTGGCACTCGGCGGCGACGGAGGAGGTGTCGTGGTGGTGCTTGGCGGCGCCGTGGTCGTGGCACCGATGGCGGCAGCTACGGCTGCCGCAGCAGCGGTAACGGCAGCGGCGCTTGCTTTGGATGACGACAGGCTGTTCGAGAGGCGTCGCGCGGCACTCGGCTTTTGGATCGGGCTAACCACGCCGTCGATCGAGCGCTTGTGAGGCGAGCGACGCTGGGGCGCCTGCGCTGGTCCGACCGTGCTCACGTGGAAGGTCCATGCGCGGTTGCCGCCAGGGCTGGCGGGCTCACTGTTCAGTGGCGAAAGCGACGGCGACGCCGAGGAGGAGGCAACGGCGGCGGCAGCGGTGGCAGAGGTGGTGGCGGCGGCGGCGGCATTCAGCACCGAGAAGCTCTCAATACCAGGCGCAGAGCGCTTCTTGCTTTTGAGAGAGAACGAAACGAACATGGTGGTGGTGTGGTGGGGTGGTGTGGTGGTGGTCAGGGGGAGGAGGTGGGAGAGGAGGGCGAGGTGCGCGAGGGCGAGAGCGATGAAGAGAATGAGAGCCGCACGCAGCAAAGTCAGGCCCTATCCCACTTCCACCGCTGCTACCGACGGCGCTACTACCGTTGCCGTGCTTGGCGCGCCGGCCATGTAGGGAAGCGAGAGCGACGCACACGCAAACATACGTGCTCGGCTGTGAGTATTCACGCAAATGCAGGCTCGGAAAGGCAACAGCGCATGGCGGGCAAATAAGGAAACCACTCCTCCGAGCTAATATCCGAGCCGGGCTCTCTCGCCGGCACATCTTCCGAGAGAGGAGAGTAGAAATCACGCCCTCTCCTCCCTCTTCTTCTCCTTCTTCTCCTCCTCACTCTGTCTGTCTGGCGCGCACGCGCGCTCGTGCTCTCACGGCCGTAATGGTGGTGCACTGCGTGCTCAATCTCCCCCTGTGTGCTCTCGCGCACACTCCACTCTGCAGAGCACATCGAAATATCGCGCGCACTCCCGCCCTCTCTCACTCTCTCTCCATCGTTCGTTATATCAATCTCGCGCGAGCTCACCCAGATCGCGTTGGCGTGATATAATGATGTTCGATTCGTTTCGATTCAATCGAATGTTGATGATGATCGTTCCTGTTATTATTATTACTCTTGCTCTATCGTCCAATACACACATATACCTACATTCACCTCTAGCTCTGTCTGTCCTGCGCCTATTCGTCCATTGATTCGCCACCGCCTCTGTCTCCAAGTGATGCAACATTCAGCGAGCTCGCCATGCTCTCGATCTCGTCTGGCAAGGTCCCCAGGAAGGCCATGCCGTTCTCCAAGAACGCCGCTGTCCCCGTTTGATCCTCGGCCGCTAGGAGTGAGCACCACGGCACGAAGCTGCCGCCGAGCTCCGCGTGCTGGTGTTGATGATGGTGCTGATGGTGATGATGGTGCTGATGGTGCTCGGAGAAGAAGGTCGCCGTCGTCATGTCGTCGTGTCGCTCTCCGATCCTCATCGACACCAAGCCAGCTTCCGAGTATTGTTGATGTTGTTGTGGCGCGGCCGTGTTGATGATGGCGTTGCTGTTGTTCGTCATCCACATCGCGCTGGGAACCGCGACCGCCGCGGTGTTCCATTCCAGTGGGGGTACGATGATGGGCTCGGCGATCGGTGTCGTCGTGCCCCTTGATACTATCGCAGCAGCAGTCGTAGCACTCGCAACGGCCGGCTGTGCGGTTGACACAAAAGGCACCGGCGTCCACCACGCAGGTGGCACCGCTGCTGTTGTGCAAGTCGAGGTGCTCGGCGGCGGCGTTGGCGAGGAGGTCGTCCAGGTAGCCGTGGCGGCGGCGGCGGCGCCGGTGTGCAACATGGGCGAGTTGGTCGCCGACGGCGGCGCCGAGTGCACGCTGCCGTCGCTGCTGAGGCTGAGGCTTGAGAGTGAGACCGGCGTCGACGTGGTGCTGCCGCTCGACCACTCGCTGCCGCCCGAGCTACGGCTTCGATTTTCGTCGTCCTCATCCTGCAAAAAGAGGTCCACTTGGTGCAGCAGCTCGGCATCCGACAAGTGCCCCGAGAAGAACATCAGCGGAGCTGCCAAGCCCCTGGCCGTGCAGGAGGTTGCGGCCGGCGATGCTGTTGCTGTTGTCGTTGTTGTTGTTGTTCCCGGCTGGGACCGGGCGTGCACGGCGTGTGCGACCGACATGGCACGCTGCTTGTGCGCGGTCCGTGTCGCCCCGCGGCCCGCTGCCGCGCTGCCGGGTGGCGGAGACGACGAGCCACGGTTCAAGCTTCCCAGTGCCGACGAGTTTCGCCGGCTACGCTTGTAAATCGCTCCGCGGCTGCCACGCAACGATGGCGACGACAATGGCGACGACGACGGCGACGACAAAGGCGAGGACTGCGGTGATAAAGGTGCCGCTGACGAGGACGAGCGTGAGCGTTCGGGCGTTGAGGTACCGCTCATATGGAACACCCACGCCGGTCGTGCGCCGGCGGGCGATGTCGTCGACGACGTGGTGCTGCTGCTGCTGCTGCTGCTGCTGCGAATATCTGGCAGCGTCGTGCTACACGAGAGTTGTTCCAGGCTGCCGGTCTCTTGATTCGTCACAAACTCTGCAAAGAACGGCTGCTTACCGCCACTACCGTGTGCTCGCCGCCGGCTGCCGCCGCGCGATCCAACCTCGTCCGTCATGCCGTGAGGGCTGGTAGTGTACGATCCCGTCTCACTCACAACAGGGAAATGGGCGTGCGCGCGCGGGCTGGAGAGGAACAGGACAAGTGCACCGTCGCAGCCACGCCCAGCCGACCCACCACCGCCCACCGCCGCCAGGGCAACAATGCCAATACCTGATCGTGGAGCCCTTGCCCAACTGCAGTCTGATTCGCAGCAAGGCACATGCCGGAATACCCGACATCCATCTTTCCCGAAGCAAACTGCCGATGGATGCCCTCCTATGGCATGCTCGGACCGGCTGGGCAATAGGGAGAGAAAATGAGCCCCGGCACCCTCCCTCTGGTGAAGCGGAGGCTGCCGGGGAAATGATTGGTTTCACAAGAGATCGCTGATAGAGATCGTTTTGTGTGTGAGAGAGAGAGAGAGTGAGAGAGAGATCGATATTGTGAGAGAGAGAGAGAGAGAGAGAGAGAGAGAGAGAGAGTGCACGCATATGAGTACAGAGAGATAATGATCTCACGCGCACCTCAACGCCTGAACTCTCCCTACTGTCGCGATATCTCCTGCTCGCCTGCATTCGTTGGTTGAGGGGGAGATATGACGGTAACACACCGAGGGAGAGAGCTACCGCTATCCCTGACTCTGTGTTACCCAAACACGCAAGTCCCAGATGTAAAGTCTTAAGACCACACCATCGCGTCAGTCCTCGCGCTCCCCCTGCACTGCCTCTGCCCCGCTCCGCAAGCACGATGCGACACCGTTCGTCGCGCGCGTCGTCTCGGCCGTGGCTTTCGACGCCACTTGTACTGCTGTTAGCGACCATGGCCGTGGTTGTGGGCTTGGCGACTGCCATTCCCGCCAGCAAGCTTGCGGCCGCCATCGATGCCATCATCGCGCAGCCACAGTTTGACCGCAGCGAATGGGGCCTGCTGGTCGTGCGTGCCAACACCACCACCAGTAGCAGTAGCAGCAGTAGCAGTAGTAGCAGCAGGTCTCGGCTGCTGGCGCCCGGCGATGTACTATACCACCGCAACGCCGAGCAGTACTTTACGCCAGCATCCAACAACAAGGTCCCGACGACCGCCGCCGCCTTTGTGTACTTTGGCCCGAACCACACGCTGGCCACGCGCGTCTCGTCGTCCACTCGCGCTGCTGCTGCTGCTGCTACTGCTGCTCGTGCCTCGAACCTCGACGCCGTATGCATCCAAGGCGCAGGCGACGCGTCGTTCTCGACCAACCTCCAGCTGGCGCGCCTGGCGCAACAGCTCTACGCAACCGGCGTGCGCACCATCGACTCGCTGCTCTTCAACGATCTGCTGTTCCCTCCAGAACCACCGGCAACGTACGTATCTATCTCTATGCGCTCTCTCTCACTCACACTCATTCATTGTGCGATGCGGTACGCCGTACAGATGGGAGTGGGACGACCTTCAAGCTGCATACGGCGCACGGCCCAACAGCCTGATACTCGACGAGAACGCGCTGCGTCTCACCATCGCTCCGACCACTGAAGGAGCGCCGCCGCTCGTGCTCTTCAACAATGCCGCCGACAATGCCTGCGTGACCGTCGTCAACACGGCACAAACCCTCGCCAAGGGCACTGCCACCAATCTTGTCGTACGTACGCACCGCGCCACTCGGTCCGCTGCGGCATTCCACCCTGACATCGGCCCGCTTGCTGCCTCTGAAGGTCGGCTATCGCCTCGGCTCGAGTGCGCTTCAAGTGTCGGGTGTCATCGGCGCCACATCGCCCAACTCGTCGTTCGTCGTGGCTGCGCTCGATCCCGCGCAGCGCTTCATGTGTGCCGCCAATTACATGCTGGCACAACAAGGCATCTCGGTCAAGTCCATGTTGCTCTCTCCCTCGTGCGGCACCAACTCTTCCCTTGCTGGACAACCAGGTGCGTGCCACCTCGCAACAAGCACCCACTCCCATTGTACCCGCCCGCGCACGCGCGGCACTCTCACTCTCCCCCTCGCGTGTGCCATATCCTACCGCTCGTACAATCGCCTAACCTCTGTTACTGCTTTTGTCGCCTCTCGCACATGTGCCCGCCGCATGCCCTCGGTCTCCGTGCTCCCTCTCGAATTACCGTCACAATCGTCCGCAGTGTGGTACGAGCTCTTCACCATCAAGTCGCCGCAGCTTCGCTACACCATGAACTACACCCTTCAAGAGAGCAACAATCTGTACGCCGAGTGCACCCTTCGATCCCTCGGCGCCGAATACAAGCCTCCTTTGACCGCCAGCCACAACGCCGAACAGAACGGTATCGCTGCCGTCTCTGCCGTACGTCTCTCTCTCTCTCTCTCTCTCACTACCTCGTTAGATCCACGCTCACGCGCGCGTAACAACACTCTCCCTCTTCTCTCGTATCCTATCTCGCCACTAGATTCTCGCAAGCGCCGGTGTCGACGTGACGGCGTTTAAGCAATTCGATGGCAGCGGTCTCAGCCGCCACGACTTGATGAGCCCTCAGGCTATGGTCGAGGTATTCAAGGCTATGCAAGCCTACCCCGAGTATAAGACCTTCTTGCCAGTCGCCGGTGAATCCGGCACGCTCAAGAACCGTTTCGTTGGCACCACTGCTCAGGGCATCGTTCATGCCAAGACCGGTATATATCTCCTCCTCTCTCTCTCCCCCCTCGCGCGCACGCGTGAGTCGTCCCTGTGTGCAGTATAGGCATCTTGAAGAGTGTGTGAGTTTAATTACCGATAGCACCCACGCTTTGGCATACTCACGGCTTACGTGCCCTCCCATAGGAACTGTCTCTGGCGTGACATCCTTGTCTGGCTACGTTGACAACCCAGCACTCCCTGTCATATTCAGTATCATTGTGAACTTTAGCAATCAACCCTCGAGCGTCATTCGGCAAGGTATGCGCTGCATCCTACACCAACCCGGCTCTTGCCATCCCGAGTGCTTACTGGCGTGTTGTTGTTGTTAGGTGTCGATGACATTGTAGTTCTACTATCGCAGCTGACACAGGGTTAGGACCGAGATCCCGATACTCCTGCTGTTGTCACTGCTACCGTGGTTTAGGCTCCATCTATCTATCTATCAATCTCTCACACACAAACCGGCGGTGCAATACTGCCTCCTTGATGGTGTCAATGTCGTCGACTGACAATACAAGTCCGATGTGTATCTCGTTTTTCAATACGAGGAGAAATGCCTCCAACTCGGAGCCACGAAATGGCTGATCCATATCCACACTATCGCCTCTCGTTGAACACTGGGGATCGGTTGAGAGCGTTCATCATCGAGCCCAGAGATGATGGGCGATGTTGGACCCGGGCCTCGGCTTTCGGAGGGAGGAATCGCCACGCGAGGCCGAGAGAGAGCACCGCGCGCCATTCGCTTCGCTTCTTCCTTCCACGCGCACCACGCACGCACCACACTCACTCTCACTCACTCTCTCTCTCTCTCTCTCACTCTGATTGATAGACCCACTTGCTAGCTTCCATCTCGAACTCCACAAACGGTGACGTCTATCATCGTTGCTGCGATGGAGCACGCCACTAGTGTTGGCTCGGCTTCGAACGCCTCGGCCGCTGCTGCAGGACTGTCGTCGTCGTCGTCGTCGTCCGCCACGCTCAACGTCGGTACCGCTGCGAGCCCCGCCACCAACGTAGCCACCTCCCCGCCTTCTATGTCAAGCCCACCTGGAGTCTCAAGTCCCTCGCTCGCGACGCCGTCGACCTCCGCGAGTCCTGGTGCACCCTCGAGCGCGCAGCCACCGATACTGCTCACGTCGTCGGCCAGCTTCGTGCACTCGCCCTCCTCCAACCCCATCGACACCAGTACGCCCACTTACCATCGCCACTCTGCGAATCAACACCGACGGCGTCATGTCCCACCATCACTGACCGACCCGTGAATCCACCTGTTGTCGTCATGGTCGTCGTCGTCTTCGACGATGTACTCGTGGCTGATTGGTTGATTGATTGGTTGATTGGTTGGTTGGTTCCAGTACCTCGACGAGCAACGAGCTCCATCTCGTTGTCGGCCAGTGACTCGGGCCTCTCGGTTCCCACGCTGCTGAACGACGATGACTCGAAGCTTGACCAGAAGGAGCGCGACTTCATCCAGACCTTTGGATACCTCCACGAGCGACTGCTACAACGTACGTACCCTAACTCCTCTCCACATCTCGCGTTCGCTGCGCGCACAAACCGGTCGGCTCCTGATCTCTCCTCGTTCGTTCGTTCGGTCGGTCGTTCGGCCGTCGTGATCCATCGATCGAATCGCGATGTCGTACGGCGAACCAGACTTCTCGTGTGCGTGTCAAGGCCACAGCGACCACATCCTGCGCCACGGACGCATGTTCATCTCGGAGCATTACATCTGCTTCTCGTCGCACATCCTGGGCGCCTATCATGTTCGTACCATCTACCATCGATCTTCGCGATGCTGCTGTCGCTGTTGATTCGTCTTATTTACACAACTTAAATTGATCACGCCCACTCGCTCACTCGCTCATCATATGCTTTTGTGCGGTTGTGTATCTCTTTATGAATGTATGAAACATTCGACCTCGAGATAGAAGGTACTGGCACTCCGACACACGGCGAGCATCACCAAGAAGAACACGGCCTTCGTGTTCCCCAATGCCATCGAGGTCAAGATGGATGACGGCAGCACGGTACGCGACACCAGGCCCGCGCATTCACATCGCTCTCTCGCTCTCTTGTGTATCGCTCATTCGCCTCGCGCGTGTAGTACTTCTTTACGTCGTTCTTGCAACGCGACCTCGCATTCGATCTTTTGGACCGGTTGTTCACTGGACAACGAATCAAATTGATGCTGAGTGAGTCAGGCGTCGATCTCTCGCAAGCACGAATCCCTGATCCAACCAAGCCCACGGCTCGCTCCGACATCGAGGGCCCTGCCACTCCTTCCGCGACCGCCAAGGCGCTCTCTTCTCGAGAGCAAGACGACTTGGGGGAGAGCAGCGACGATGGTCAAGCCCATCGCTACTCGAGCGAGAGTCATCGCGGCGATGACGACGCTGCCAGCAGCGGTGGCGAGGCGCCTACCTCGGTTCGTGGTCGAGGGCGCGCTGCAATCCGCTCAGCCAGCGGCTACGCTCCCGACAGCGAGGCCAAGCATCCAGGCGATGAGAGTGTCACCAGTACGCCCGATCGAAGTGATAACGACAGCATACAATACGAGAAGCCGATCGAAGACGGGAGCGCGAGTGGCATGAGCGATCCTGAAACGGCTCATGAGCGTACTACGCGAGCTCAGCAAGAGGAAGAAGACGAGGAGGAAGACGATGACGATGACGAGGAGGAGGATACGGTACCACTGCCAAGTATGTTGTTGTTGCTCTTGTTACCTCTGCAAGATGCATAGCTTTTAAGCTCTTGCGAGAGAGAGAGAGAGAGAGAGAGAGAGAGAGAGAGAGTGAGTGAGTGAGTGAGTGAGTGAGTGAGTGAGTGAGTGAGTGAGTGAGTGAGTGAGTGAGTGAGTGAGTGAGTGTACTTACTGTAAGCCTCTGTATCTCTCTCTGCCTCTGTTTGCGGATTGATTCGCTCTTGATTTTTAGCTGCACCACTACCTCCGTCGGGTTTCGCGTGTACACACTTTAAGAATCCAAATGAGCTCCCGGACAAGAAGGATATCAACGAGTTCTTCCCGCTCTCTGTCACTGAAGTATGCTCCAATATCTCGCGTGCTTTGTGTGTTCCATCTCCTCGTTAGAATGCACCTTGCCCTAACCTACAACGACGCGCCTGTGATTTGTGGTATCAATTCCTCAGTTCTACCATGCGTTCATGAGCGATGAGTGTGGATTCTGGGTTCAAGTATGGAACAAGTCCATGTGCTATGGTATGTGGCTTAACACCACTTGGCCGATGACCAATGATGATTGACGGTGCTATTCTTCAAGACTTGAACGTGGAACCGTTCTCCGAAGCCCAAAATCCTTGCCATATGGAACGAGTCGCTAACTTTCGAGTACCAATCAATAATCCTATCGGTATTGGCTGCCTTCAATCTTCACCAACTCAATATTCACACAAGTTCTCTTGCTCGCTCACTCACTCTCACTCACTCATTCAAACTCCCGCTATGCTCTTACAGGGCCGAAATCAACACGTGTGAAGCAAGTTCAACTGATGCGACGAGTCAGTGAAAAGTACGAAAGCTTGTGGTCGCCACCGCAGCCGCAGCAACAGGAACAATCAAACAACTGAGCGAACGCTCTCACCAAGTCGAACGACTTACTTATCGAGCACCTTCTTGCACAGCCATCTGATCTTCCAGACGCAGAATTGGTCTCTTGATGTACCAAGTGGAGACGCATTCTCGGTTGATACTAACTGGAACATTGTGCCGGAAGGAAAGTATGTATCGCATACGAGAGCATTGCTTGTTGCTCGCATGATACTCACACTGTTGTGTTCGTCATTCTTGTGCTTGTGCGTGTGTGCGCGCACCTTGTGTCGTTCGATGGACCGATTCCAACCTCCACAGTGGCTGTCGCTGTGTGATCGTGTTTGAAGTCAAGTGGTACAAGGGCTCGTGGTTCAAAGCAATCATCAACAGCAGCTCGAACGACGCCGCCGTGACGTTCTATTCCTTGTGGGTGAAGATGGCACGCGAGAAACTCCAAACTGAGATGCCAACCATCGAGCGCCAGCGCTTGGTGTTGGCCAAGCGGCAAGCAAAGGCCACCGCCAAAGCCGCCAAGCAGCAAGCCAAGCAGCAAGCACAACAACAACGCGCCGCCGGCGCTGCTGGTGGAGCCAAGCGCTCGGGCGCCTCGTCGACCAAGAGCACGAGTACCGTGAGTACGGATGCGACGCGCTCCAAGGGCGCTGGAGCCAGCGGCGCGCGTGGCACCAGCGGTGCGCGTAAGACGACCGCCAGCTCGACGCCGCGCGTCTCGCGCGCACCTCCACCTCCGCATGCGGCCCCCCTCGCCCCATCGCCAATGCCAACCGCCGTTCAGCCAGCGCCGAGCGCTCCATCCGCGGCCGCTGTTTCGGCTGTGCCGTTCGGCGGCGCTGCCAGCGGTGCTCCACCAGCTACTGCAGGAGCACCGGTATACTTGACGATCTTTGGCGTACGGCTACGCCGATCGACCGTATGGCTCTCGAGCTTCATCTTGCTGCTACTGGCGTTCGTGTTCTATCTGAACGTACGCGTATGGACGCTCGAGACCGAGGTATCACAGTGGCACCGCGACTATGCTCAACTCGAGGACCGTGTCATCTTTCTGCAAGTGTTTGCTTCACGCATGGCGCAATATGTTCAGGAGGTACGCGTTTGGGTTGCTGGCTCGAGTAGCGCAATGTACTCACGCGTATGCACGCAGGATGGCAAGGATATTATGGAAAGTGAATGGGAGTATTGGCAAAAGTCAAATGGCATCGAATGGAAGCTAGCCGAGTGGACACAACAGTTAACCTCACTACACCAGCAAGTGTCGGGAGCATTGGATGATGGTATCAACTTGCTGCAAGAGATTCAAAACAAGCGCTTGGCAAATGTCGGACCACTCGATGTACTGAGCGAACGACATCTGGCGCAAATGCTCGAGCAACAGTACCAAGGCCAATCAGATCAATATCGAGAACGAGTACGTTGTAGTAGTAAGCAAACACGAGAGAGAGAGAGAGAGAGAGAGAGAGAGAGAGTGAGTGAGAGTGAGTGAGTGAGTGACTAACGTGCCTAATCCCATACTACAGGTGGTATTGCAATCCAATGATCCAACACAAGGATCGTGGATGGGAACCATTGCGTATTGGATTTGGAGTATCGTGCTCGGTGGTGCAGTTGCATACGGTCTCGTCAAGCTGGTCGGTATCTTGAGTGGCTAACTCTTCCGATTCTCTCTATCTCTCTCTCCCTCTCATTCTTCAATCACTCGCTTCTATTACCACTGGTTCAGTCTGTAAATATTCGCTTGTGCATTCGTTGCTTCTCAATCATCTGCCCTTCCACCGTAATACACGACGGCTCTATCACACAAAAAGCTCTACTCGCGCGTCTTGAGAGGAGGTTGAAAGGTAGGTCACAACTTGTTTTGGTTTCTCATATTACAATAATACAAGTATCGATAACTGCGTCAAGTAGAAGTCATGCAAACACGTAAACATGTGTAGAGCAAGAATATCAAGAGGAAAGAGAGAGAGAGAGAGAGAGAGAGAGAGATTATGAAGATGAAGATATGCAGAGCAATACGATACGCTACGATACGATATGACGAACAAATAATCGCTTCGCGATACAGTAACAACTAAAGCAGGTTGAACAGAGAGTCGTTCCAATAGGCAATGCCTATCGCAAACGATATGACAGAGAATAGATAGAGATACAGCTTAGATAGACTATCCAATATGAGGATGATAGAGAGAGACCACAAGAGACACAAGTGATACGAAAAAGTTATCGAGAGAGAGAGAGAGAGAGAGAGAAGCGGATTGCTGCCCCCGACCAATCAATCAAGGCTCGAGAATGAGTTTGATCGAGTGGCGAGTGAGGTCAGTCACTACAAAGACGCTGCAACGGCAACGAGGCAACGAGGCAACGAGGCAACGAGGCAGATGGCAAGTCTCAACGATAGGCAGAAGAGGGCGAGGTCGGTAGATCGTTGGGCGAGCGAACGTGCACCTCGGCCTCGTGCAAGCGCGTGAGCGAAGGCTTGACGTCGGCATCGATGAAGGAACTCGAGTTGGGTGAAGCCGGCGACCGAACGCCGGCGCGCTCGAATGGCGACGGCAGCACGAGATTGACCACCATCGGCGCCGACATGCCTGGTTGCATCGGTGCCTGCATCGATGCCTGCATCGACGACTGATCGGCCGAGTAGAGCGAGCGCTCGGGGGCCGATGGCGGCGCGCCGCTCGACATGCCGACGCCTCCGCCGACCACGCCGACGCCAACCGTCTGCGTCGCACCGACGCCCACGGTCGAGGTGGCTGCCGATGCGGCGGTGGTTTCGTCGGCGACGCTGATGAGTTGTAGCAGCGACGAAGAGAGTCGAGCGCCATCGCTGTCGCCCACTTGCGACGGAGGGGGCGCTTGCTGCGACGCCGCTACGGCCGCTGCGGCCGCGGCCGCGGCAGCTTGTGCCTGCTGGAGCTGGTGCACAGCATGCTGTTGCTGCTGATGCTGTTGATGTTGTTGCTGCTGTTGTTGGTGATGTTGGTGTTGTTGTTGCTGCACGGCGGCGGCGACGGCGGCGGCAGCGGCGGCGGGGCTCTGGGCGTAGGTCAACGGCGGCAGCGTGGCAGCGAAGGCGCCGTGCTGCAGCTGCGCTCCTGACGCCGTGGCGCCAGACACGACGGTCGACGAAGGAACGGTGCCGGCAGAGTCGACGACCACCGAGCCGCCGCCGTGGCTCGAGCTCGAGGAGCTGCTACTGCTGCCCGAACGACCGCGGAGCTTCTGATAGCGGTTGCGGTACTCCTTCTTGCGCGACTCCTGGCCCTTGGGCGTGAGGCGATACTTTTGCTTGCGGCGGCGCGTGAGACACCGAGTGCAGTAGGGAGAGGTCTTGCTGGGCGGGTTCTCTTGGCACGTCTGGCACGCCGAGTCGCCCATGTTGCAACACGATAGCACTGGAGCCCGAACGACCGGAACGAACCTGGGGCACGGGGGACGGCGAGTGCGGTTGGGGCACGAGAGAACGCGCACACGCGAGAGAGCGAGAGCTGGCGTGCGTGTGGGCTGGAGGTATGAGAGGGTGGGATGGGTGTGATCAAGCGCGCTCGCCCGACCACCTCCAGTAGACCGCAAAGATCGCGAGCAAACAAAGACACTCGAACGACCGCCAAGACCGACGCACAACGAGTCGACGCACAACGAGAGCAGCAGGTGCGGGGCAACAGCAGCGGCGAAGAAGCAACAGCAGAGGCGGAGGAGGGGCACGCGCCAGTTTTCTCTCTCCTCTTCCCTCTGCGCCGTTCCTCAGGCGCTTTCGCCTCCTCCCCTTGCTCCACCTCTTTTCCTCAGCGTTGCGGCGCAGAGAGCCGTTGGTCCGTGCCCGGGGTATGAATCTCACGCACTTTTCCAGCTGCGTACGCGGTCCACTGCTGTGGGGGACCTGCTGGCTCGACCTCGCTCGTACCTGAATCTAGTCGCGCGCCGTGGTGCGGTAGTCTCGTGTTTCGGACGAGGCTTGGGAGTGCGGTCGCTAGGCCGCAAGCCCGCCGTGGCTACACCAACGCTAAGAGAAATGCCTCCCAAACATACAGTAACAACTTCAATGGGTCATATGTCGTATTGACAGTGTGCGCTTTGTACAACCAGAAAGCACTAAACAAACGAATGGAGAGAGAGAGAGAGAGAGAGAGAGACAGAGAGAGACAGAGAGAGAGAGAAAGAAGCAGAGGTTTCAAGCAAGCGCAATTCGGTAGCGGCTTGGCTTGGGTGCTTGGGTTCGATATATCTAACCGATGCGCGATGGCAAGCCGAGCTTGACGAACAACCAACGACATACGTGGCCCGTAATTTGATCCGCCCACTATGATATCGAGCGCGCGATCAATACTTTACGGTCGTGCCTGTATCGTGCAATGTGCGCAGTACCGTCGCGCGCACGTACTTGGAAGATTGACACCGTGGCTGGCAGCCAGATCGTTTGGGTGGTAGGGATATCTCGGGTCGTAGAGACGCAAGAGGCCAAAATAACGAGCTTACATTTGGCACATAATAACGACATATCGATCAGTATGTTTCTCTCTCTCGCTCTCGCTCTCTTACAATATGGCTCACCACGAGAATACATACCCACGGGAATGCACACTCATACACGGCGGTACTCAATACGTATGCGGTACTGAAGAATGATAATATATGCCTGTCAGTCAGAGGTGGACGATGTTCATCGGCGAGCACGTATTATTACGTACAACGAGGTACAACCAATGTAGTAGGGTAGCATCGAGAAGAGAGTCAGCGGGAGGCCTATGATATCATCAACCGTAAGAACGAGAGCTCTCCAGTCCTTGAAACAACTCTCATACCAAAGCCAACAAAATAAATCCACTCGCGATTTACGAGCGAGATCCTGCCCAAGAACTTGACGCCGATGCCCATCAAACGGTAGCTGCGAGACACGCAGGCCAGTCGGTGAGTCGGTGTCAACAAAATACAATCAAATCACGCGAATAAAACGCGGTTGTCGCATAAGCGTACTCGAACAGCACAAACGAGTTCAGGCAGCAGTTAATGATGAGCGACAGCAAGTGTCCGATGTGAGGCACCAGGCTGAAGGCAAATGCCTGCATGCCGACAACCAAGAGAATCAAAGTCTCGGCTGCCAAATCCTCGAGAGGCCTTCAGTACCAAACAATCCAGCACTCAATCAGTAATGAAAGCTACGCCACCACTTCCGTACGATAGAATACAATCGCCAATGGAATACAAGCATCAATGAAATACAAGCATCAATAATATACAAGTATCAATAGAATACAAGCATCAATAGAATACAAGCATCAAGTATCAATGAAATACAAGTACCAATGAAATACAATCACCAATAAAATACAAGCATCAATAGAATACAAGCATCAAGTATCAATGAAATACAAGCATCAATAGAATACAATCATCAATAAAATACAAGCACCAATAAAATACAAGCATCAATAGAATACAATCATCAATAAAATACCATCATCAATAAAATACAAGCATCAATAAAATACAAGCATCAATCAGATACAATCACCAATGAAATACAAGTATCAATGAAATACAAGCATCAATAAAATACAAGCACCAATAAAATACCATCATCAATAAAATACAAGCACCAATAAAATACAAGCATCAATAGAATACAATCATCAATGAAATACACTCACCAATAAAATACAAGCATCAATAAAATACACTCATCAATGAAATACAAGCACCAATGAAATACGAGCATCAATAGAATACAAGCATCAAGTATCAATGAAATACAAGTACCAATGAAATACAATCACCAATAAAATACAAGCATCAATAGAATACAATCATCAATGAAATACAAGCACCAATAAAATACAAGCATCAATAGAATACCATCATCAATAAAATACAAGCATCAATGAAATACCATCATCAATAAAATACAAGCACCAATAGAATACAATCATCAATAAAATACAAGCACCAATAAAATACAAGCACCAATGGAATACAAGCATCAATAAAATACACTCACCAATGGAATATAAGCATCAATAAAATACAAGCGCCAACGACCAAGCAGATACAACGAATGGAGTACAAAACCACGAGCAATAATACGAGGGAATCTGTGCCTGAAGGAGCTTGTGCGTACGTGGACGAGAGGCTCCGTTGTTCGGGCGTGATGAGCTTCTCTGCGAGTGCCTTTCGCTTGAGAAAATTGAGACCGAGCGAGATAAAGTATACGGGGATCATCCACAACAGCTGCGACAACGCAAGCAAGCGAGCGAGCATATGATGTGTGAGATGACGGCGACGATCGTCTTGAGTCTTGCGACGCCGCCGTCGTACCGGGAACAGCGCGAAGATGAGGTAGTCGAGCGCCTTACCCCAGGCCGACTGGCGAAGACAGAACGTAGAACAGAACAAGCGCGCGCGTGTCAATGGTAATCTCGCATCTCGACGAGAGGCGCCGTCGATAGTCTAATGGTCTGTAAGGCTGCTGCGCCTGCCTCGGTGCGCCGACGTACGCCGTCGGGGAACAGAGACTGCAGCAGCGGCTGCAGCACGAAGAGAAACAAGATCGGGATGCCTATCTGGAAGCAACCATTGATGAAGAGCAGCTCCTTGATGAAGCCTACGATCTCGGGGTGCTCTTGCATCTTCTTCTTGCATGTGCGCACGTCGAGCGAGGCCTGCAGGCCCAACCGCAGGTGGTTCGCCACCGTGAGCGCGTCGTGCGACAGCTCGCTGGCGAGACCCAGCGAGGCGGTGCTCACACGTTGCGCGGCGTGTGTCGTCAAGCTCGCGAGGGTCCCCGATACCTCGGACACAACCATCGACAGTGCCATTCCCGTAGAAGCCGAGAGAGAGCGAGAGCGAGCAAGGCCGGCCAAAGACGGAGCGGAGGAGCGAACGAGAGGGAGGAGGGCAGCGGACGACAAGCAGAAGATCACAAGATCGCGCCTCGAGCCACCACTCCTTTCCCTCGTGCGAGCAGCCTCTGTCTCTGTCCCTGCGGTGTGTATTCGCACCAACCTAGCCTTGCCAGCTGCTGCACACGAGCCACTGCCCCTCTATCAGACAGGCAGCGGCGTATTCAACACAAGCAACCGCAAGTGCCATCAAATGGGCGATCGAGTGCGCGCTTCGATACGCATTTACTGTTGTGACCGCAGGCGCGTGCCTCCTGAATCCCCGAAAAATCCAAGCGCTGAAATAACACAAAACGTGACGCGACGACGACGATCACCACGGGCGAGGAACCTCCATACCTAATCAGCCGCAATACAAACAACCGAGTCAGTGAACAATATCGAGAATGGAGAAACACATGGAGCGAGCGCAAAAGAGAAGAGAATAGAAGAACAGGTGCTCTCATAGACAATAAATGGTCTTCAACGAGGGTGGGCAGTGAATGAGAAGGCCCACCAACACTCAGGCGCAAATTACCTTGAAATCCTCGAGCATACAACAGCACAGCACAACAGCACAACACCATATTGCCAATAGATCGTACCTTTTATCACAGCGAGCAGCTGTAGATTGAGTGATGAGGCTGGGCATGAGCCAGATTGTACACAAGAATACGAGCTTCTACAGGATACACGCAAGAGGTAAGTGTCACTATTCACCAAGCGGCGAGAGAGTAGAGAGATAGAGAGATAGAGATAGAGAAAGCGTTGATAGGGAGGTGGTCAGAGAATTGTAGTTTTGTTGTTTTTTGTTGCATCACGGTGGTCTGCACATCAATTTCCTCATACACAAGCATAGCTGATAGATAGAGAGAGAGAGAGAGAGAGAGCAGAGAGCAGAGGGCGCTCACGGCATTAACATACCACATGGCGTTCGAGCGATTTCGAATGAGTGGCGAACCAAAACCCTTACCAACAACGGCACCCAGATCCGAGAGAGAGAGAGAGAGAGCAGGTCTGATTCACTGCAACACGAGATGCACAATACGTTCAGTAACCGAGTCGCATTGTAACGCGCAGGATTTAAGAGGAGCAAGCAAAGCAGATTGGTAGAGTGAAAGGGAGTGAGTGATAGGGTAAGGTAAGAGATCAGACGTTGAATGGTAGCGGAGTTTTTTCTGCATGTGGAATCACGATCGGACAAATGCCTGGGGTCATCACAAAGGAGGTCGAGGAGGAAGAGAAGAAGGGGAGAGGAGAGGACGCATGACGGTACGAGCCAGTCACACGACAAGGAGAAGGATAGGGCGATAGCGTAAGAGAGAGCGAAACAACCTCAAATACATACCATACTGTATAATAAGCAGATACTAGTCTAGTAGCATCGCAGATGATACGCTACATCAAACCTAGTGGCCGATACTCGATGGCCAAGGCTCGATGAGCACGATACACGACAGCGGGAGGCATCGGATGCGCGGCGCGAGAGGAGAGGAACAACGAAGAGGAGCGGAAGAGCAGCGAGAAAGAACAGCATAGCACGAGTCGAGCTCAAGGGAAGCCTTATACAACCGGGGCATCTCCAAAATCAATGCGGGCTTTAGTTACTGCTCCCTTTTTGCAGAGCAGACGTGCGTACCTCGGCATCTCAGGCGAACGATATCGATGGGATGGCTGGCTGCTGTGGTGAAGGTGCTGAGGAGGCTGATGAGGGTATGCTGCTGCTGCGCTGCGTGTTGCTGCTGTTGTTCTTCTTTTGCTTCCCTCCCCTCACGCACTGCGGTTCTCACGTGCACGCACACTCTCTCTCTGTCTCCTTCCTTCCGCTCTTCTCGCGCGCGCTGTTGGTTCGGTTGTATGTATGTGTGTTCTCTATTGAGCACCAACTTGCAACGCTATGGACGACGGCCGTGATAGCGGCGGTGGTGGTGGCGCCGGGTTCGCTGACGATCAAGTATTGTCGCGCGCGGCCAGCCTGTCGCCGCCTCCGTTGCCTATGCAACTCGACGACGCCCACGCCACCAACGGCGCCGATGACTACCATGGCCTCCACCATCACCAGCTCCACCACCACCACCACCAGCATCGCCACCAGGACGGCACAGCAGTAGCAGCAGCAGGAGGAGCGGCCGAACTGGCCTCGCCGTATCATCACCGGGGCTACCACCACCACTCTCCTGCGCCATCGTATCCTGCTCCTCCCCCTCCGACCTCGATCGCGCCGTCCATATCCTCTCCACTGCGCACCCGTGAGCAGCCGCAACAACAACAACAACACCACCACGGCCTATCCCCAGCGTCGCCTTCATTTTACTCGTACGATACGCTCGGTGGCAGCGGCGGCGGCGCTAACGATCGCAGCGGCGCGAGCTCCTTTGGAGCGGCAACCGCCTCCGCAACCGTGGCGGCCGCGATCGATGGTGCCATGCCGAGTCTCTTGCGCACGCCGTCGGCCTCATCGTTGACGTCGTCCTTGCCGTCGTCATTGCCATCGTCGGGAGCTTCGTCGGCTGCCTCCTCGTCATCGACCTCACCGTCGTCGTCCTCCACCTCGTTGACGACGTTGCCGCTCATGCTCGGCCAAGCATCTGCAGCGATGCTCGTCGGCGGCGGCGGCTCTGACGCTGGCGGTGCTGGAGGCCTGCCTACAGCCATGGCTCCTACCACATACACGAACCAGATGGCGCTCTCAGGCGAGCTACCGCCTGACTCGCGGCCCGAACTCGCTCCAGTGGTGATGACCGAGCAGGAGGAGCTCATCACTCGCACCACGACGCGTCGTTGGTTCACGATCGACCCACTTGATGGCCATCTCGTTTGTAACGAGGTGCAGCAAGTGCGTCGCTGGTCTACTGGTTGCTTCAGTCAAACGCTCCTCGATGCGGCCGCCATCGCTCGAGCCAACATTCGCGCCCAACAAGCCGCCGCCGCCAGCGGAGCTACGACACCGACCTCCTCTCTGGCTACATCCTCGTCCCCTCTGGCCTCTCCCTCGTCTTCGTCTCCCTACCTTACTTCAAGTATCGAAGTGCTCGAGGCCGACCCGTTGCCGTCGGAGCCTTTTCCAACCGTCGGCTCGCCTCTCACGCAACACCATCATCAGCAGCAACATCAGCATCAACATCAACAGCACCAAGCCGCTTTCGGTACGGCCGCCACGCCGATCGCGATGCACGCCGCCGCCGCCGAGCCCTCCTCGCCTACCACCGCGCTACCAGCGACCTCGCGGCTGCGCATTCGTGGAGCGACTCCAGCCGTACGAGCCGATATCGCTCGCCGCCGAGCATTCTTTTGCTCGCCGTCGACCTCGACCTCGACGCCCAACTTGATGCACTATCCATCACCAAGCGCGCAGCCACAGACACCGACCCAACCACTCCAGCAACAACAGCAACAACAACAACAGCAACCGCAAGACGGACAGCTAGCAATCGTTTCCACACCTGCTACCGTCGCTGTTATACCTGCTGCCGCTTCGGCGGTTCCATCAGCTGCGCACCATTACTCCTATCCGTTTGTCGGTGCCGCTCCTGCAACTACCACCACCACCACCACTACCACCACCACCGACTCAGACTACGAATTCGATCCCACTTACAAGGCAGAAACCACCACTACCACCACCACTACCACCACTACCACCACGTCGGTCGTACCGCTACAAGATCCGTTCCTTGTCGAATCCAACCTCTCTCAAGCCATTGCTGCTGCCACACTTGTCTCTGACGCCTCCGAGCCTGCTGCGGCTGTCTACCATTCCCAAGAGGGACAACAGCAACAGCAGCAAGAGCACCATCATCGGCTGCAGCAACTTCTCCTCCGAGAACAACAACAACAGCAACAACAACAATCTCAACAATCTCAACAGCACCAACATTACCTGCAGTACGCACCAACAACGACCCCGCCTCCAGAACCCGCCGATCGCCAGCAAGAGGAGCAGCAAGGTAACCTACTGCCATCTATCTCTACCATCCTCAACCAAATCGACGAGTCCCAACCTCCCCGCCACTACCACCCTTATCGACGTTCCTCACGGCCGCCAAGTCGCCAACACTCGAGCGAGCACTTATTCTCGCTCCTACAACTTGCGCCCTCGTTCCCATCGCCCACTGCCTCACCGGCGCGTTCGATCTCGCCCTCTCCCGCTGCTTCGCCGACCGCCTCGCCCTACTCGCCTTCGCCGTTGGCCACGTTCTATCAACAACAACAGCAGCAGCATCAAGAAAACAGTACCATAACAACCATCACGTATCCGTAGCGGCTGCTGCTGCTGCCGCCGCCGGTGGTGATGGGCAGATCGATCCTATATCTATACTCTCGTGTGTGTGTAAATCTCTCCCCATATTTCGAACTCTTCTTATTCTGTATCGCGAGCTCGTTATATTTATGTATGCCGTCGCGTTTGTTACTCATGACTGTGTTTGTGCTTGTGTATGAAACTTGTGCGCGTGTACCTCCTCTTAGTGTCCTATCTCCATAATCCACAATTGCAACCTGTAAAGTTCTCTCTCTCTCTCTCTCTCTCTCTCTCTCTCCTACGATATAAAGCTGTCCTTATTTGCTGCATTCTCATTCTTCATTCCTTCATTCCGGGAGTATTGATAAATATTACAATCGCGCCTACAATCGGCCACTCAACATATCGATCATTCGAGATCGTCGCGACCAGACTTGGCTTCGCACTACGCCGCTTTAATTCGAAACAGTCAGTAGGGGTATATCAACCAAGCGCGCCCGTGTGTGCGCGAAGCAGCAGACGCTCGGCGCCAAGTATGAATGCGTTGCTATGCGCGTACCAGTTGATCGACCAGGAGTGTTTGCGATCGTGCTCTCAAAGCACGGCTGCCTACTTGCGTTGGAAGATCGACCAGAAGCCACCCTTCTTGGGCTGGTCCGAGTCCTCAGCAAATTGTTGCATCTCGCGCGACTGCGAGCCCGATCGAGCACGCGCGCTTACGCGTGAGCCAGGAGCGCGAAGGGTCTCATCGCGACGCTCCTGAGCCTGGAGCTTCTTGAGTGCTTGCATCTTTTGCACGAGCTTGATGTGCTTCAAGTACAACTCGCCGTTCTTGAGCAGCACCTCGTACAGCTGGCAGACCCACTCGCGCGACTTGCCTTGAAGCTTGAGAATGCCCTCCTCCTCCAAGAGCTTCTTGGTATCAGCGATCGCCGATTCGATGACGGTCTTGGAGATCATGATCATCTCGTCAGTCTGTGTGTGTGTGTGTGTGTGTGTGTGTGTGTGTGTGTGTGTGTGTGTGTGTGTGTTTGCAATAACAATAGCGAATAATTGTGAGTGAGTGAGTATAATACTCGAGAAGAATAACTACCGTGCCAACCATCACCAACGTACCTCAAGGACATTGCGCATCTTGGGACTCATGATGGTCTCATGGGCATCAGTCAATCGTTGACGAATATCAATCACTTGAAGGAAGACGTGAGCTTGCTTCTCGCGATCGGCATCGAGCTTGGCTTGAAGCACTCGTGCGCGCTCCTGCTCAGCAACCAGGCGCAACTCGATCTCGCGCAGGCGCGTGACACTGAGCTCCGAGTAGGTCTGCTCGATGGCCGCGCGCTCTTTCTCCCACGTCTCGGCGCGACGACGCAGCTGTTGCTGGAGCTTGTTTTGTTGACGCATGAGATTCTCTCGCTCTTGATCGAGCTGCGCCTTCTCGCGCCCGAGCTCCTCGAGCTCCGTTCGCAGTTGTGCCACTTGTGCTTGCAGCGACTGCCGCTCCGAGTCGTCGAGCGGCGCCGCCGCCACGGTAGGTGCCGCGATCTCGTCGGTGGTAGTCGCTGATTCATCGATCGCGAGTTCAACGTCAGCCAGCTGCTGGCGCGTATCTTCTTGCGTCAAGTGCGTCTGTTCTTGTTGCATCTCGAGAGCGACCTCGGCCTCGAGCGATACCTCCTCTTCGGTGCTCGTGTGTTGTTGCTGTTCGAGCGCGAGCTCGAGCTCCACCGGAGCGTGTTCGACCGACTCTCGCTCTTGTACGCTGGCTTGCTGTTCGAGCTCGGGCTCGGCGAGCTCTTGCGTCGTCTCGACATGGCTCTCGACGACCACTTGTTCCGGCTCGACGTGCAGCGGTGCCTCGAGGTGTGCCTCTTGCTCGACCACCGTCTCCTCGATACCGACCTCGATGCCGACGGCTGGCTCGGCAATCTCGCTATGGCTCTCCTCTTCGTGCGTCGTCGTGGCCTCTTGTGTCAACTGCCCTTCGACCAGCTCGTGCTCTACAGCCTCTTGTAGTGACTCACCGCTCTCGAGCGCGGCCTCCATGTCGGTACTCGAGCGACTAACGATCTCGGTTTGCTCGTCGGTGGCGAGGTGCAGCTCGCCCTCGGCAAGCTCGCTCAATAGTGATTGCTGCGACCGATGCTCGGTCAGGCGAATCGTGCCGGCTCGAGGCTTGGGTGGAGTGATGATAGGCGCCGCGGCAACGGTAGTCGCCTTGTCGTTCTCGCTCGTCGGGTCGACTTCGAGCGCGCGTGGTGGCTCGAGCTGCAGCGGATCGGTTTGCGCGGCTGAGTCACGTGTCTCGACCTTGGGCCGCGTGGCGATCGGCGTCTCGAGCACGCCGGCCAACGTCAGCTGTTGGTGAATGTCACGAGCCGAGAAGCCCGTGCGCTCGGTGCTCTCTTCCGGCTGATCGGGATGCTCCTGAATGAATTGCTCGTCGTCCATCTCGACCAACTCCTCGGCGAGCGACAGCAGCGAATCCTCGGCATCCTCGTCGTTATGGTGGTCGGCTTCCTCCTCCCTGATCCATGCCGAGGGGCCAGTGATGTTTGTCATGGTCGTGGCGCCCTGAGCACGAGGAGAGAGTGCCGAGAAGCGATTCGCAGCCTCGATCTTTTGCGTAACAGCAACAACAACAAGCCGATCGGTTAAGGAGAGACACTATGCGTTACATCAATGAACTAACTAATCCACCGACCACTCCAAGCAGGCGCGCATATGCAAACAATGATAGGTGGAAAGGATATTGCTCGGCCTCTCGTTTCAACGTCGCGATCGTGTCGTTGGCTTGCTTGAGCAACGACTGGTACTCTTCCTGTTGCTGCTGAAAGTGCTTGTTGGCTTTGACGAGCGAGTTGACGACCTTGACGATGTTCTCCTTCTCGGCGAGCTCTTGTTGATACGACTCATTATCGCGTTGTAGCTACAAGATACAGTGCGTGGAACTGAGTGAGTGAGTCCCCACACGCACACCCTCTCCGACGTACCTGCTCGAGCTTCTGTTGTAATGCACGATGCGCAGAGCTGAGGCCAGCAAGCTCTGCGGTCTTCTGCTTGAGGTCTTTCATCTCTTCCATATCGATGGCGGCTGATTGTGCAATGGCAGCCTGCTCGGTTTTTGCTGTTCACCAGGACGAGCGAGCACGATTGTGCATTCACGTGAATGAGACCAGCGTCAGTGTACCATAGGATCGAACGATACGAGAGCAACACGATAGAATGCAAGCGCATCGTGTCGTGTCGTGTCGCGTCGCGTCGCGTACTCTTGGTGGATTTGAGCTTGGTATTCTCGGATCGAAGTTGAGAGAGTTGCTGTTGCATCTGCTGGGTGTCGTTGAGCGAGCGCTCGTACTCCTTCGAGATGGAGCGGAGCGACTCGATCGACTGGTTGGCGCTGCGTAGACTCACGGTGAGCGAGCGGACCTCGGCGCGGCTTTGCTCGAGCTCCTCGGTCATGCGTGTGAGCTTGAGGTTAGCCTCCTCGCGCTCCTCATTGAAGCTCTCTTGGCGCTGTTGGAGGACGACACCACGACAGCATCACGATGCCGTGTGTTCATTAGGTCCAAGAGCGTGGCACACGAACCAGAGCTCCTCTCGAACATGAACACAGTGGTCTAGACGAGATACGTACGCTCTTGAATACCGCGACCTGATCGGCGAGAGTTCGGTTCTCGCGCTCGAGCTGTTCGATCTGAGCGATGAGGCTCTTGCTCTTCTCAAAGAGATCCTTGCCAATCTCTGGAGAGACCCGAGAGAGCGTCAGCCACACACACACACATATATACGCGCGCTCTAGGCTCTCTATGAGTGTGTGTTCTTGATCGATATCGACGACATACCAGCACCGCGAAGCAGCTGCCGGTTGCGAGCCTCGAGGGCCGCGATTCGCTCGTTCAACTCTTCTCGATCGTCCATGTGTGCGTGTAGCCAGCCGCTCGAGCGATCGACCAAAGGCGCACCACTACGATGAAGACGACGACCACCACCACGACGACGACGAGAAAGCAGTCGTTTCAAGATCGATAGGTGCGTGGGCGTGGGCGTGTGTTGTATGGAGAGGTGTGGGCGCGGGAGGGAGGAGAGGCAACTGCACCAGAGCGACTTCTCTCAGAGATCGAGATCGAACGTTCGACCGACGAGGGCCGCGGTCTCCGAGACCCTGGGACGCCCCTCCAAACCCCCCGAGCTACTCTACACGACCACCACCATCTCAACCTCAATGTGTTGATGTCGCAACCTTGGATGGAATCCGTCCAATCCACCCAGCATCCGGCCTTCCTGCGTGATTCCAGGATCGAGGGCTGCGCTTCTGCGTCGATCATATCAGTTGTGTATGCTGCGCGTTCCGCGAGAATCGCATTCACGAGATCGAGTGGCGATTTCCTCAAAAGCGATCGGAGTAGCGTTCGCGCACTGGCGCTCTCGCTTTGTTGTTTGTTTCTCTCACTCTCGCCTCCTCACCCACACGCAACTACATCATTCGATCTCTCTCTCCATCTGTCTCGCCATCTCTACCTATCTCAAGCGCTGCATTGATAGATCTCTCGATACTGGTGTTGTTACTAGTTGGTTTTAGTGCTTTTACTTTGAGTCGGTTTGAAAACACGGAGGTTCCTGGGTAGATAGATAGATTGATCGATAGATACTGAGTCTGATCGATATCGAGATCGATCGATCGAGATAGAGAGCGCCTCCTTCTTCATCGTTGCTCTCGTGTGTTCGCGAGGCGTCGCTAGATACCATGCTGCCCACGATCAAGGTCAACCAAGAGGCCTCGACTACAGCTGAAACGCTTGTAGTTCCATTGCTCTCACCCATCTCCACCGCCGCCACGAACGCCTCGACGGCGAGTTCGAGCTTGAGCGCGAGCACCGCCACGTCGCTGCGTACCGCGGCCGAGGCGCGCACTCGTCGTTCAGCGAGGATACACGAACTCGCCGTGGCATTCGAGCGCTTTCAACGTGCACCCACTCAAATATCGCTGCTTCGACGCTCCAAGTCGAACGAGGCTGCTTCTACGACGACCGGCGCATCGGCGCAACAACAACAACAGCAGCAACAACAGCAGTCGCCACAACCCGAGCCGCAGCCACGATCTGCGCAACAACAACAACAGCAACAACAACAACAGCCGCCGCCTCTGGGTTCGCTGCAACGAACCAGCGATGCCGCTGCTTCCTCGTCGCCGGCGACCTCGCTCTCGGGCTCTCTCGATGGAGGTAGCACGGGATACAAGCAGCTGTTGGTCGAGCACTCCGAGGTCAAGAAGCAGCTCGAGGACGCCTTGTCCGAGAACGCGCTCTTGCAGGCCAAGTGCGCGAGCCTCGAGACACGCTGCTACCTGAGCTCGCGCCGAGGGTCGGGTTCTTCGGGCTCGTCCTCGTCGGCTGCACCCAATACCAACGCCAACAACAGCAAGAGCCATGGCCCAACCTCGAGTGCGTCTCTCGGAGGCGCGTCGCTCTCGTCGACCATCTCGGGCTCGTCGCTCTTATCTGTCAGCGTATCGGGATCGGGTGCGCCGGCCATCTCGCCTCGTCCCGATGGCGATGAACTCGACGACGCGGCGTTGCAACAGGAGCTCGATCGCCTGCGTGAAAGGAACGAGTCTCTCGAGCGTGAGAATGCCATCTTGCGCAAGTCCGCTGGCGGCTCGAACGCCGGCGATCTAGCACAACGTGTCGTCGAGCTCGAGACCAAGCACGCCGAGAGTGCCAGGCAACTGCAACAGGCGGCGCAAGACCTCGAGGCTCAGCGCAGCGCGAACGCAGCGCTCCAGGCGCAAGTCGAGGCGCAGGACAAGGAACTCGAGCAACTCGTGACCTTGGGAGAATCGCTGCGGCTCGAGCTCGACGGTGAACGCCACCGCGGTATGCAGGCACAACAGTCGATCGCCGACGCGAGTATCGGCTCGGTGACGGTCGACGAGATCGTGGTCTCGAACCACGAGAAGGAGCTCGCCAAGCTGCGCGTTCAGCTCGAGACGCTCCTCGAACTCGACGACCAACTACAACAAGACCTCGAACACGAGAAGGCGGCACACGCCAAGGCACGCGAGCTCGTGCTCAAGTTCAAGCAAGTGGTCGAAGAACAACGCCGCCTCGTATCCGACCTCCAATCGTCGGTCTCGCAGCTTCAAAAGTACAAAAAGAAGTACAAGCGAGTCGAGCGCAAGTCCAAGAACTCCTCCTCCTCCTCCTCCTCATCGTCATCATCGTCAACATCAGCAAGCTCCTCCAAAGCCGTCAAGCGCGAGAAATCGGCTTCAGCAATCGTCGTGCCACCTTCGGCACTCGAGTAGTGCTCTCGACCACATCAAAGTCGTTGGTCTCTCTCTCTCTCTCTCTCTCGCCTACAAAGCATCGACATTGATCTCTCATTGCGGTCATTCGGTGGGTTGATCAAGCTGCAATCTTGATCACCAAACCAACCACCAACCCAGCCATCCATCCGGCGCGATCGCGGCACGAGCTTGTCTCGCGCCCGAGAGCGAGAGAGAGAGGCGAGAGATCGACCTCATTTGTTATCTTAGTGTGTCACTGGCTCATTCGTTGTATTGTGTGAGAGAGCGACGTCATGGTCGTCGTTCTCATGGTTGCTCTTGCTATATTGTTCTTGCTCTTGCTGTGATGGAGAATCGATCTATCGATCGAGATAGATCGGGCCTCTATGATGTACTTGTACTCCATCTCCTCTCATTCATTCTCTCCCAACACCGACCATCATGCCATCTACACCATGGCATCGTGCCGTCTATCGTATTGTCTAAATATCAATCTCATAAAAACCCAAAGAGTAATTCTATCTACCCACACGTTCAATGCGCGTATGTATGTATGTGTGATTCGAGTTGGAGAGTAGGTAGAGACTCTCCTGCGTACAATCTCGTTCATTTGCATTACAGCTCTCTCGCACGCACACGCTCGCTCACCCTTACAAACCTACACCATGTCTGTTGCCCGCGTTCGTCCAGTAGTCAATATCGTCGATCGACCTCTGAGTCGTGGTCGTGGAGAGGTATAGGCCCGGCACTCACTCGCTCACACACTCAATCGGCCTCGCTCACACCGTCTCTCTCGAATGGCAGGTGTCGCTGTCGGCCTTCTCGTTCTTGTTCTGTGAGATCGTACACTATGCACAGGGTCGGAGCGCTCAAGTGAACATCAATGATCTCGAGCGCAGGTTCGTGGCGGGCGTGGTCGTACGACACGTCGATGATAGCGCTGACACACGGGCGCACACCATTAGGCTGTCGGATATCGGATACTCGGTCGGTTCTCGCATGTTGGACCTGCTGGTTTATCGCGACAAGAGCACACGACGTGAGCTACGACTCGTTGGCATGTTGTCGTTCGTTCAAACCTCGGTGTGGAAGGCGCTCTTCGGCAAGCCGGCTGATTCGCTCGAACGCAGTATCGAGCACGAAGATGAGTGTACGAGAGCGCCTCTCTCCCGAGAGCGACCTCGCTATCGTGAATGCGTGCTTACTGGACGCTCGGTTGCGAGCATCTAGATATGATCGTCGAACAAGCGCCGTTGGTCAACAAATACGTATCGCTACCGAAGGAGCTCGCGGGACTCAACTGCGCAGCCTATGTTGGCGGTATCGTCAAGGGCATCCTCGATGGCGCTGACTTTGTATGTATCGTACTCGGTCGATCTATCGATCGATGTAGCCTCCTACCAACGAGATGCCACGACACGAACTTACACACGCAACGTGATGCCATCACCAGACCACGCAACGAGTGACGGCGCATACCGTCGGCCCTGAAGGCCGTGCAGCAGCGCGCACCGTGATTCTCATCAAGTTTCGAACCGATGTCATTGAGCGCGAAGCACAACGCGAGTGAGTTTGCGCTCGCTCGAGTCTGGATGCAATCGAACGAGGTTGCTCTCATCTCATCATGTACATATGGATTCATTCATTCATTCGTTCGTTCGTGCGCCTCAATCATAAACGATGGCGCCCGAAAGGAACAATCTCTCATTGCAGTACCGTGTGTGTGCGATATTATGTGTTTGTGTATTGTTGCTTGCTTCTAAACCTCGAACCAGCAGCAAGTAGACTTAGAAGTGGAGATAGAGCGAGATAGACAGGGTGCTGTTCAAGAGGTCGATAGAATGGAGGGGCTACTAACAGAGGGTTCGGGCATGGGCGCTCACACAACACAGTCTCACACTCACAGATACAACGTGGCACTACGGCAGGTTGCAGTAGCAACGGCATCATTGAATCACCAGCCCTCCCACTCTTCCTCGTCGCCTTCATCGGCATCCTTGTCCTCGACCGCCGCGATCGGTTCGTCATCGTCGTCGAACCGCCGCTTGGAGACGACCTTCTGATCGTCATCATCGGCATCAGCATCGCCCCAGCCCTTGTCCCAGTCGTCATCTCGGCCCAGTGCTGCATCGTGGTCGTCGTTGTCGTCGTCGTCATCGGCCGCAAGACGCGATGTCTTCTTGGGGGTGGCGGTCGATGCTGTTGTTGAGAGCGACGAGGCCGATGAGGCCTTGCTCGATGAGGCCTTGGCATTCCACTCCGAGTCAGCATCCCATTCGGCCCAGCCGTCGTCCTTGGGCGCTCCACTCCTTCCTCGATCCTCTTCCTGTTCCTCCTCGTCATCGTCGTTCCAGTCCTTGCTCCAAGACGAAGCAGTCGTTGTGGTCGGTTTCGATGCTGCGCCACTCGACGATGCACTCGTTGTAGTTGAATCTCGTTGAGCCTGTTGTTCTGTAGCTCCGAGCTCTGCCGTATACTGTGTCACGACATCCTGTTCACAAGTGTATCATCAGCAGCTGATGGTTGTTTACACACGATCTTCTCTCTCTCTCTCTCTCTCTCTCTCTCTCTCTCTCCCTCTCTCTCTGTGTGTGTGAACACACAACCACAAACAAGTACCTTAGCTGTCGATAAATACGAGGACAGCGTCAGCCACGTGCTGCCAGTGGTCTCGCGCAGCTTCGATCCAATCGTCTCGACATCGGCATTCCAATCACGCTCTTGCACCTTGCTAGTCAAGTCGGATCCTGACTCGACAATCTTGTCGGCCGCAGTCTATTGATTGTATCAACATTAGATCCAGGGCTGCCTTGAATGATTGGCACATAAGATATCAACAAGAACTTCACACACCTTGGCGATGGTCGTGGTGGCTGACGCAGCAACCGTCGCGACCTCTGAGATCTTGGTCCATCCCTCTGTCAAAATGGAGCCCCATTCACCCCACTGGTGTCGCACGTTCATCAAGCAGAGGTTCGTGAGTTTCATCAGCACCGTGCAACGGCACGCTCGAGTCAGCAAGTGTGGCAGCAACAGCAACTGCCACAGCCACATACGTCGTTCTCTTGTGCTGTGCCAGTGGTCGAACGTTTGTGCGTCACGCCATCGCTTCCGAAACCCGTATAGACTCCGCTTCCCGGTGCACTCACTCCATCGCGAGGCGCTCCTCGCAGCTCACTGACCATGTGTGGTATCGCTCGTGTTGAGTCGAGCGCCATGCACGACGAGATCGAGACACCACCATCAGCGTACCTCGAGCTACCGGAGCTGCCTCGCAAGCCGCTCGACCCCGACGAGAGACTGCCGCTGCTGATGCTCCCGACGCCGCCGCCGCCGCTGTTGTTGGAGTTGCTGGCTGATCGAAGAGCAGGAGAAGAGGCCGATGATCCTCCGACCGAGGCGGCGGCTGCGACGGTGGGAGTGGCGCTCAGCGAGCCCTCGGGCGGATCTCTCCATTCGCGACCCTGGTCGATCAATCGATCGATGCATCGTGTCGCTCAGCTTTCGTTCGATCGGCAGATGGCAGCGAGATCGAGCAACGAGCATACCTCGCTGAGTGCCTTGATGCGGTCCTTGTAGGAGGCGGCGACCGGAGTGTTGTAGCGAGCCTTGATGCCCATGTCCTTGGGCACGTTGTACTTGGCGCAAAAGTCGATGAACTTGCGGTTGCCACCGACCTGCAGCATCGAGATACACGCCAATCCCACTCAGCGATCGCTCGAGCATCATCATGTAGATGGTTGTGGTTCACGAGAGAGCGCGCTCGCGCCACCCGATCTCGACACACACGTCGCACTCGCTACTGACCTTCATCATGTTCAATTGCTTCTCGGACCATGAGTCCATCGTCACACTACGCACGAAGCTGCCGAGATCATCGATGAACGTCGATATCATCCGAGAGCGAGGGAGAGCGAGGGAGAGAGGCGGTCAGCAGAGACACCAGCGCCACACGAGCGCGCTCTCGTGTACCTGATATGCACACCCAGCGATCGATGGATTCCCGAGCATTCCAGACAAAAGAAGATACCATACGTTACTGTGAACCCGACACGCCCACGAACGATACACGATGAGAACGATCATCGAGAGCTGGGTGGAGCTGCTACATCGATCGATCGATCGATCGATCGACTTCATATGTTGGAGATCCAACCCACATACCAGAAGCCCATTGTGGATTATTGGCTCCACAATCGACACAAAACTACCCCCACGGATCGAATGAATGATCGATATGTCATCAACGAACACGACGAGAAGTTGAATGAGGACGAGGACGAGGGCGAAGACGGCCATCGAGTGCGCCGCAGCCATGTAGGAGACCATCGAGTACGCGTGTGTGCCAGCATACCAGGTTATCGCGATCCTTCTTCAGCTCGGCAAAGAGCTTCTTAGCCTCGATGTTCGTCATGATCGATCGCTACCTCACTCCCTCCAATGTATCGTATCGCTCGTAGGTGGAAGGCCACTCAAGGATCACGCGTGCGCGCAAGCGAGGTGCTCCCTCTAATGGCGATGGTGTGTGCTTGGCAGCGAGCAGCGAAACGAATGACCACGTCGGCGGCGCCTCTCTCTCACGACCCATCGACCATCGACCATCTATGATCTAGCGAACCCTCTGGCTCACAGTGAGGTTGCATCAACGTTGTGTTGTAATCATGGTTCCAACGTCATGGTAGCGTTATTTCTTTCGAGATCGGGGGATCGTGCAGGCAGCCATCCAATACTGGACAGATAGACACAGCTACAGGCAAACTCGCTCAGCATCAAGGTTTCTGGCCCTCTCGATAGTACAAGCGAAAGAGAGCTCGACAGATCTCGAACATCACCTCGTTCGGAAGCCACACCATCATCGCTCCATCGCTAATGTCTCGAATCATGAACAGCTCCCGCACGTTCTTCTTGAACATGCGATACCTGGACGATCGCACCAAGTGATGATTCGATGGAGACCACACGAACTCTGAGTTCAAGCGAAATGACCTCGTTAGCAGTGGTCTGGAGTGAGCATCAGAGAGCGGCGCACCTCGATCTCGTATCAACCGCGCAGTCTCTGGAGCAGCGGCGAGGTCTGCTGCTGTGTGGCCATGGCTCTGATGATCGATGATATGAGTACATCGGTTTCATTGGATTGCACTGTCACGTACGTCGATGAGAGACTTGTCAGCGCAATGGTCGATCAAGATTTCGATGGATTGATGAACGCCACACGATGATGCAACATGAAGAGGTGTTTGATTATCCATGCCAAGGGCATTGACGTTGGCATGTCGATCAAGAAGGAGCTCGATGCATTGATGGTGACCATTCGATGATGCAGCATGAAGAGAAATACCGCCTCCCACGGCAGGAGCATTGAGATCGGCATGCCGAGCAAGAAGGAGATCGATGCAATGATGATGGCCTCTCAATGATGCATGATGGAGAGGTGTGCCTCTATCCTTGTCGAGAGCACTGATATTGGCATTTCGATCGAGAAGAAGATTGATGCATTGATGATGGCCTCTCAATGTTGCATGATGAAGAGGTGTGTTGTTGTTGTTGTCGAGAGCATTGATATCGGCATTTCGATCAAGAAGGAGCTCGATGCACTGATGATGACCATTCCACGATGCATCATGAAGAGGTGTGTTGTTGTTGTTGTCGAGAGCATTGATATCGGCATTCCGATCAAGAAGAAGATTGATGCATTGATGATGACCATTCCACGATGCATCATGAAGAGGTGTGCCTCCATCCTTGTCGCGAGCATTGATATCGGCATTTCGATCAAGAAGGAGATTGATGCATTGATGATGGCCTCTCGATGTTGCATCATGAAGAGGTGTGTTGTTGTTGTTGTTTTCACGAGCATTGATGTCGGCATTTCGATCAAGAAGGAGATCGATGCATTGATGATGGCCTCTCGATGATGCAAGATGAAGAGGTGTGTTGTTTTGTCTATTTAGAGCATTGGTGTCGGCATTTCGATCAAGAAGGAGATTGATGCATTGATGATGGCCTCTCAATGTTGCATGATGAAGAGGTGTGTTGTTGTTATCTAGAGCATTGATATCGGCATTTCGATCAAGAAGGAGCTCGATGCATTGATGATGGCCATTCCACGATGCATCATGAAGAGGTGTGTTGTTGTTGTTGTCGAGAGCATTGAGATCGGCATTCCGATCAAGAAGAAGATTGATGCATTGATGATGACCATTCCACGATGCATCATGAAGAGGTGTACCTCCATCCTTGTCGCGAGCATTGATGTCGGCATTTCGATCAAGAAGAAGATTGATGCATTGATGATGACCATTCCACGATGCATCATGAAGAGGTGTGTTTTTGTTGTTATCGCGAGCATTGATGTCGGCATTTCGATCAAGAAGGAGATCGATGCATTGATGACGGCCATTCCATGATGCAAGATGAAGAGGTGTGTTGTTTTGTCTATTGAGAGCATTGATGTCGGCATGTCGATCAAGAAGGAGATTGATGCATTGATGATGGCCATTCGACGATGCATCATGAAGAGGCGTGTTGTTGTTGTTATCGCGAGCATTGATGTCGGCATTTCGATCAAGAAGGAGATTGATGCATTGATGATGGCCATTCCATGATGCATCATGAAGAGGTGTGTTGTTTTGTCTATTGAGAGCATTGATGTCGGCATGTCGATCAAGAAGGAGATTGATGCATTGATGATGACCATTCCATGATGCATCATGAAGAGGAGTATTGTTTTTGTTGTTATCGCGAGCATTGATGTCGGCATTTCGATCAAGAAGGAGATCGATGCATTGATGATGGCCATTCCATGATGCATCATGAAGAGGTGTGTTGTTTTGTCTATTGAGAGCATTGATGTCGGCATTTCGATCAAGAAGGAGATTGATGCATTGATGATGGCCAATCCACGATGCAAGACGAAGAGGAGTATTGTTTTTGTTGTTATCGCGAGCATTGATGTCGGCATTTCGATCGAAAAGTGATTGGATCTCGGAGATCGAACCCTTGCGTGCTGCCGCAATGAGTGCCTCATCGAGCAATGTTGTCGGTGCTTTCGTCGGTGTTGTGCTTGTATCCATGATATTGTTATTGAGTGAGTTTGAGAGTCAAGGAGCTTCTCGACACTGCAGTGCTGGTGCGAGAGCGGTCTCAGGTACTTGCGGGGTTTCTGGCCTGGTAAACGCCGGTGGTGCGGCGGAGGGTGTGGTTCGTGTGCTGTGTTGCGGTTAGTGAAGGTAGTGTGCTGCGCGCTTAGTGCGTGCGTAGTGTGCTTAGTGTGTGTGCTTGGTGCTTGGTGTGCGCGCACGTAGTCGGCGAGTGGTGGATGTAGGGTTGGACTGGAGGAGGAGCGTGCGGGAGAGGGAGCCAACACAATGGCGGCAGCGCGCCGCATGCCTCGGGGTACCTTGCTCGCTGACCTCCAGCGGGCTAATCGTGCCACGATTGGAGCGATGGACTATTAATCTTGGGGACCCAAACCCAAACAACGGAGAGGATGCATCTGGTATTGAGAAGGCGTGGACAATAGACAGTGACTACTGATGCGTGTGCGCAGAATTGTTGCGATGGCAGAATCGGAGTGAGCGGCTGAGGTGAGCAAGGAATGGTACTCGTGAGCAGAGCGGAGGAAGAGGTAGCGCGGTCTTTCGAGCGTCAGACTAGCAAGAGACGAATCGTGAGCACAAGGCAAGCTGACACCCATCGGCCACGCACGCCGTGTAGGCAAAGACGCTGGCCGCGACTGCCAGGATCGCGAGCGAGATGGCTGCCGTTCGGAGGGTGTCGGCCTTGTTGATGCGCTTGATCAGCTCTTTGCACGTGATAGTACACATCTTCAGGTCTTCGCGTTGTAGCTGTAGCTTCAGCGGCTCTTTCTGCAGTAGCGGATGAGAATGGGATGAGACAATAGGCTTGTGTAGAAAGTGTGCAGGAGTCGAAAGGGAGGTGAGGGTGGTACGTACGGAGTTCTTTGGCAAGCGGATCTTGTACTTGCCTGCAGCCAGCTGCTTGTTGATGGAGATCACAGATTGCGCCAACTGTAATACCGTTGATTTTGGCAACTAGATTCGAGCGATAGACCAATGTTCGGATTGATTTGCAAGCGAGTACGAGAGAATGAACGTGTGAGTGATAGAGAGTGTAACAAAGTGCACGCGTGCGCACACGATGGAGTAGAGGTGTAACGAGTACCTGCGAGCTCAAAGAATCCCAATCCAAACAGATATACAGCAAAAGGTTGTTTGATTGCGCAACAAAATGGACATATCGTTCTTCCCAGATCTTGAAACACTCATTATCAAGGGCCAACGACGAGACCAGCAATACAAGGAGCTGAGTGGTTTCTCGATCGATCAGTACAATACAACAATCTCTCTCTCTCTCTCTCTCACACACAGAGTATCGCTTGATATATGGGCAGAATGCGTACGGGATCACGTAATTCGGTGATGCTTGTAGCCGCATGACTGAGCAGCAGAGCAAAGTAATGCGTAGGATTGAGATTGACAGTCAGCTCCAGCAGACCCTCATATGTCTCGATGCATTCGTCGGACCTTTGAGATGGTTAGTAGGTGAGGATTCGCGAGAGAGAGAGAGAGAGAGAGAGAGAGAGAGAGAGATGGTTAACGACATACTCATGCTCCGACAAGAAGGTAGCCGAGTAGGAGAGATAAAGCATTCGCTCCAAGGCGGTTCGAGAGAGGGCCTTATCGAGCTTCAACTTTTGTAGAGCCTCGGCACTGTGCGAAGATCGATGAGAACCGACGAAGGGCGAGTAGAGTCTGTACGCCATCTCTCGTACCTTCTCGCAAAGAGCGTGATAAAGTACTTGAAAACGAGCGAGCGATGCGAGGCCGTCGTTCGGCTGTAACACGCGAGTGGAAGGAGGTACTGATACCACACTGGTACGCATGCCCGCAAGGTCGTTGTCAGCATCGAACAGCAGCAGCATTAGCAGCGAGGGGGCTGCAATCGCGATCCACATACTGTAGAGTGCACTCTTGATGTCACAAAAGATGAATTGCCCAAAGATCCACACCCACACCGGAAGATCGACCGATTGGATTCCATTCTATTGAATTATTGTACAGAAGCGAAGGCACGCAGTAGTGTTAGTGGATTGATCGTATGGATCGTTGGTGTGCAGGTGAGTGGAGAACGCGAGAGAGAGAGAGAGAGACAAGTCGTACGACTTCGGTAATGGCCAATCCAGGTTGCAGGTCCAATGGCACTTGCAAGTACGGCTCCATTCTCTCATGGAACTGAGCAACGTTGCGCTGTAGTGTGATGGTCTTGGGATCGGCTCGAACGAGGACTTGCAACAATGCACGCAGGCCATTTCCATTGGTCGGTCGTGGCAGAGGTTTTGCTGCAGTGCGGGAGAGGCGTGTGAGCGAGTGATCGTAGTGAGGCTCATTGGGATCGGATAGTGGGGGAGATCACGGGAGAGTGCAGTACTTGGACCAGCAGCGGTAAGCTGCGAGATGAGGAACCAATAGAACTCGACGAGCTCCTCCTTGGGGAGCTGGTTGAGCCATTGCGTCACGCAAGCTCGGACTTCCTTGGTCAGATACTTGTTGGGGATCGCTGTCATAGGGTATGATGGTCAGTCAGTGAGTGAGTGAGTCATTCAGTCAGTCGGATGTCACAGCCAGCAAATGGCAGCGACGTACTGAGAATGGAGGTGAATGGCTCCTTGTCGACACGCGCCTCGAGTGCCGTCGCCGGATTGAACTCTTCAACATCGCCGTACGTTTTCTGTCATACAACACCATCGACAATCAGCGGCGAGATGAAGGCGCAAGAGGGAGATGGTATGAGCGAGGTCTTTGTGATCGAGTCGACACGCGCGAGGAGCATGAGCAAGTACCTCAAAGAACTCGGCAAGCGACTTGAGTTGAACATCGTAGTTGGAGGGATAGCGCTCGGAGATACCACTCAGCACGGTTTTGATTTGATCGACAGTCAATGGCAGCTATCGGTGAGGGAGGAGAACGCGAGAGCAAGGGCGAGAGAGAGACACACACAGAGAGAGATGCGTGCGTGGTGTGGCACATTGATAAGTACGAGCGAGACTACCGACAAGTAGCATCTCATGAGATCGATCGAACGATTGATGGAGCATACGAGAGAGAAGGGTTCAGGAGCTCGTGGACGAGGCTTGGCGGCGGCTCGAGCGGCCGAGGCGGCCTTCTTCTTGGCGGCGGCGGCAGCAGCGGCGTTGGCGGCGGCTCGAGCAGCACGCGCAGCAGCCTTGGCGCTCGGTGGCTTCTTCTGCTCCTCGAACACGTAGAACATGTTCTCCGAGGTGCGGATGGCACTCTGAGGAGCAACACGAGAGGCGCTGGCGCTCGAAGAGCTCGAGGCATTGGCAGCGAGCGGTGGATGGCTGCGCTGCAGCTCGAGGCGCGCCTCCTCGCGCTCCTTACGCTTCTGCTGCAGCTTCTGCAGCCGCTTTTGCTTCGTATTGACCTCGACCCACGGTTCGGAACTCATGGTGTTGCCAATCGACGCCAAGATACTGCACGAAAGAACGAAGCGTGTCCACAGGAGGGAGAGCGCGCACACACAGAGCGTGCGTAGCGATGCGTGTGTGTGTGTGTGTTGGAGAGGGAGGAAGGAGAGAGGAACTGAGGATGAAAAAGCGTCGCCGCCGATTGTCGTGTGCGCTCTATCGCGCTTTCGCGTTATTGCGGAAGCGATGTTCCGTCTTGCGGACCGCACCGTGCGACTACCACACTCCCTCATAACCCCACTCCTCCTCTCTCACACACTCGCATCTCCCTCCCTCTCTCTCGTGTACCACATCCATCGAACAGCAAGCAAACCCACTCACACCAACCAATCATTTGAGTCTTATAGAGGATAACGACGACGACGATGATGTCTCAGTGGTTACGACGGTGTCGTTCATCAACCTGGGCATCGTGTTTGGCGGTGGTACGTCGTAGTACTCTCTGTTCTTCATCAGCTCCTCCAACACCACCGCCGCCGCCGACCTCAGTAGCATCTCCTGCAGTCGCAGCCTTACACGCTCGAGCGATATCTCGGCAATCGCTACTGCCGGTGTATCATCGACGATTCCTCACAACGACACGAGCTAAGGGCTCCAAGCGCACTACCTCTTCCCGCGACACTACCTCCACTACCTCCACTACCTCCACTACCTCCACTACCTCCACTACCTCCAGCACCACTAGTGCAGCAACAATCACTCGACATGTTGTCGATGGCAAAGCGGTATCTGGTGAGATTCTCTCCCGTGTGCAGGATGCCCTCCACGAGCACCGTGAGCACGCTCGTGTGATGCACGGTTGCGAGCTCGAACGCGCCGGTCTCGTGGTGGTGATGGTCGACGCCAACCAAGAATCACGCAGCTACGTGCGCCTCAAGCAACAAGCGTGCTTCCGTGTCGGGTTGCTGTCGCACTGTATCGACTTTCGAATCGTTCCAAGTACCACGACCGGTGCCAACTCGAATGTTGCGTCCAATACGGATCGGAGTGCTGTTTCGACGTGGTTCAGCAGGAGCGGCAGCGGCAGCGGCAGTGACAGCGGCAGCGGCAGCGACAGCGACCAAGCACAAGATACAACCGCGAAATCGCGGAACGAAGAGCAAGGAGTCGAGTACTGCATGTCGAATCAAGTGGTGGAAGTGACGGAGCAAGAGGCGCAACGAGCGGTGCTCGAGACGATTGAGCGGCTGAATAGCAACCGACGCGTACACGGCATTCTGACGCAACTGCCGCTCCCGTCGTGCATCGATACGGATCTCGTACTGAGCCGCGTGTCGATCGCCAAGGACGTGGACGGCTTGCACCCGTACCACATTGGCAAGCAACTCGGACTCGAGCGCAAGTCGCGCGAGCTGGCGCAGTACTACCAGTGGAACACGAGCATCGGCAGCGCAGGCGGCGACGGGACGCTGTTTCTGACGGGAGCCGCGCGAGCGGTGCTGTATCTGTTACAGCACTATGGCGTCGACACGCGCAAGGGCGTGCTGGTGGTCGGACGCGGCAAGACGGCCGGCATGCCGATTCTGGTGGCGCTGCTGGCGCTCGCCAACATCAAGAAGCTCAGCAGCGTCAACTTTCTCGACTCGCCGCGAGCCATACACGACGCCATTCGGCGCGCCTCGGTGCTGGTGACGGCGGCCGGCGTGCCGGGGCTCGTGCAGGCGTCGTGGCTGGCCCAAGACGCGGCCGTGATCGACGTGGGCTGCACCGCGGTGCCCAGGCCCGATGGCAAGGGCCACCAGCTCAAGGGCGATGCGGAGCCGGCGGTCGCCGCCAAGTGCTCGCTGTATACGCCAGTGCCGGGAGGGCTCGGGCCGATCACGGTGGCGATGCTGATACAAAACACGTTCGAGGCGTATCGAGCGCAGACCAACAAGCGCCTCCAAGTTGCCAGCTCGTACACCACCACCACCACCAACAACACCACGAGCAACACCACCGTTGTATCACGTTGACGCGTGAGTGTTGGTTAAATTGTAAAAGGAGGTGTGAAGGTTTAATTTAGGTGAAGCGAGAGGTGTACAAGGGCGAGTACAAGGTTACAGGGGGCAGTGAACAATGGGTTACGTGGGGTGAGATAGACAAGAACAATACATGCAACGTGCAAGGAAAACGAGGGGTAGCAGAGGGGAGTATAACAAGTGATGGAGCAAACAACAAACGACTACAAGCATCAACAACCGAATAACGACAAGGTGATAGCAACAACGATGACGACACAATAATAACAAGAGATCAAGAGACGATCGATCGATCAATCAATCACTCAATCAATCAACTACAAGTGGGGTGGGTGAGTGGGTTCACGACGTATATGCAGCGATACACGAGATTACAACAAACTAGACGAGGAAGGGGCCGATTCACAAAACACAACAACAACAACAACAACAATATGATCATTCACAATTCACAAAGGGGAATTGAATACAGGTAATGAGACACTGCGCTTCTACAGCGCTCGTTTGATCGGCATACTACGCGAGACCAGTGAACACACACATTGGCACAAAAATGACAGCTCCAGAGGAGGGTAACTCACAAACAATGAATCGAACAGTACAGGACAGGAGTCGAGCCTCAAGAGCACCAACCACCAACCACCAACAGCGCCACTGCCACCACCGAGCGATCGGTGATGGTGAAGGCAGTGATGATTGAAAGAGAAGAGAAGAGAACGAACGATAGAACGTGTCCCCGATTTCTCGGTAGGAGCACTACACTACCGGCGTCGTTGTCGTCGCTGCCGTCGTCTTATCAGGACAGACGGAGGGTGACGCAAGAGCGCAACAAAACACAAAGAGCAGTACTTGACAGGCGACCGAAACTAGACGACAAGACGAGAGCGAGAAGCCGCTAAGCATTCTCGACGCAGCGGCCTTGGAGCAAGGCCACCGAACGTCTCGTGCGAGAGTCAGTCTAGAAGGCAGCAAGCTGCTTTTGCGCGTGTTGGTGGTGGTGGTGGTAGAGGCCGACACCGCCGCCAGTGCTGGCGTGGCGGTGATGGTGGTGGTACATGGCGGCGGCCGCAGCGGCATCCGAGGCCCAGGCGCCCGACGACGACGATGAGGCGTCGTAGATGGCGGGCGTCGAGAGCGCGTGGGTGTTGTAGTACAACTGCTGGTGCGACGCGTCGTCGGTGGCGGCCGTCGCAAGGCGCTCATGATCGGCGGCCGTGTAGAGGCCGCGAGTGTTGAAGGGTGCCGCGGCAGCGACGAGCGGCGGGCTCCTGCGGCTCTGGAATGGAGCAGCCGAGGCCGAGAGCGAGCCGGCGGTGGCGGCAGCCGAGGCCTTGCTGGAGGCGGCGGTGGCGGCACGGCGTCCGGAGCGGGCACGGTAGAGCACGAGCTCGCGCGCACGACCGCGGATGGGCTCGACGCTCACTTCGCCGGGGTCGCACCACATGCGCAGGCCGTTCTGGCGCGGCAGGTGCGACGCGAGGTCCGAGATGTGCGCACGCGACGCGGCGAGCAACAGCACGTCGTCGATGAGGCCGTTCTCAAAGTCGGCGAGGATCGAGCGGTACGCCTGGCCCTTGATGGGGTTCGACTCGTACCAATGGCTGGCGTAGCGCTCCTGCAGCACGGCCATGAGGGCGCTCTCAAAGACGCTCACCTGCGAGGGCTCCAACGGCAGAACCGAGAGTGCCGTTGGCTGCGAGAGTTGCAGCTGTTGAGCCCAGTAGCGAGCGGCGGTGGTGATTTCAACGAGCATGATGAAGGAGGAGGATATGGTGTGTGCGTGTGTGGAGGAATGAGAGTGAGTGAGTGAGTGGCAGGGTGTTGGTTGGTGGGCGAGGTGGAGCGAGGAGGAGAGTGGTGTGTGGGGCAGAGGGGGAACAGAAGAAGGGAGTGCAGAGCAACGGCGACGAGAAGTGGTGTGGGTGGTGGTGTGGTAGAGGGAGAGGAGCAGAAGCCACCACTGCGCCAAACGCCCGACATAAAAAGGCCTCGCTCGAGATTTCTGCGTTTGTTCCGTCGCCTATCCCTATCCTCTCCTCTGCCGCACGTGCGTGCGTCGTTGCCACGGGCGACCGCTTTTCGCGGTACCGTCTTCTCTGTGGAGTTTTCTTCCTCCGGGGCACGCAGGATATCGCACGGGGCACGATACCTCTCTTTCGGTCGCTCGTCGCCTCTCTCGGTGCCTCGCTGCCCTCCTCGTCCTCTTGCTGTGGCGACCGGCCTCCCGCTCTATGGCTGACCGATTGCATTGCGTTCTGGCCCACCTCGTTGCTGGTGCAGCGGCGGCTCCTGTGGCGACACCACTCGTCGAGGGCTGCTGGTGGCGGTCGTGATGTTGCGGCGTACGCGCGCGCTCTCCGCGAGTGTCGCGACGAGCTGGCGGCCTTCATCGACCAGCAGAATTGCCATCCGATCATGATTCGTCTCGCGTGGCACGATAGCGGCACCTACGACAAGCACTCTGGCACCGGTGGCGCCGACGGCAGCATTCGCTTCGAGGCCGAGCTGGCTCACGGCGCCAACGCCGGCCTCGTCAAGGCCGTCCGCTTCCTGGCGCCCTTCCGCGCCAAGCACTCGCTGCTCTCGTGGGCCGACGTCATCCAGCTCGCGTCTGCCGTCGCGATCGAGCTCGCCGGCGGCCCGAAGCTTGCCATGCGCTACGGCCGTCTCGACGCCCCGGCCGCCAGCGCCGACGGCCGCCTCCCGGCCGCGCTGCACGCCTCGAGCACAGACGCCGCCGCGCACCTGCGCGCCGTCTTCCATCGCATGGGCTTCTCGGACCAGGAGATCGTCGCGCTCTCGGGCGCCCACACGCTCGGCCGCGCCTTCCACGACCGCTCGGGCGTCGTGCCCGAGCGCGCCGGCGCCGGCAACGGCACGCGCTTCACCTCCTCGCCCGACGCCGTCGTGCGCCGCGACGGCCACGCCGGCGTCGGCATGCCGGGCGGCCGCTCGTGGACCACGCAGTGGCTCTCGTTCGACAACGCCTACTTTAAGCGCTTCGCCAACGACGCCGCCACCAACGACGCCCTCCTGTGGCTGCCGACCGATCAGGCGCTCTTCGACGACCCCGACTTTCGACCCTTCTTCCAGCTCTACGCCCTCGACAACGAGCGCTTCAAGCAGGACTACGCCGTCGCGCACGTCAAGCTCAGCGAGCTCGGCGCCCGCTTCGACCCGCCCGAGGGCATCCTCATCGCCTGAGCCTGCCCACTCGCTCGACACCGACACCGACACTAGCTTGCGTGCCGTTCCAGCGATCATCGCAATCTGCTGTACCACCACCATCGACTATCGTCCTCTTCCTTCCCTTCTCGCGCGTTTATCTATCAATCAATCTATCCCCAGAGATGCTACAATCAATCCATCCATCCTAGTGCCATATCCACGTGAACTACTTGCCTGCCTGTTGCTAGTCATCGTCAACTCCTCGTTTACTCGAGCATATCGTCTGCCGGCGTGTGCTTCTCGCTACGTCGCCGACGCTTCTTCTCTTGTTGCAAGAGCGAGCGACTGCGCTTGCGCTTGGTTCCTACTGCATCCATCGCCATGGCAGCTGCGCGAATCTCACTGGGTGAGACCGATGGCATAAACACGATCGAAGAAGACGATGGTGGTGCTGTCGTTGTCGATGTTGTGGAGGTTGTAGAGCTGCTGCTGCTGCTCGTCGTGCTCGTCGATGTCTCGACACTCATAGCCGGCTATACACCCATTCACAAGCACGCATGTCATCGTGGCACTCAGTTCGCGGTGTCGCAGTATAGAGATTGATCGAGTCGCAGCACGCTCGCGTCTCGAGAGAGATCGGATTGAGTACCTGCTGCCTTCGCTCGCGTCGTTGCCTGAGCCGCTCCTCCTCTTGGCGCTCAGCCTCGAGCAGTTGCTCGTGGCGCTTCTTCTTCAACTCACGGCTGTTCTTGCGAGCCTGCACACATAAACAAACAAACACACGATCAATCGCACTGCCGTCAGACAGAGGAGTGGGCCAACCGATACCCAGCGACTATCGTGATATGTATCTCACAATATCCAGCTCTCTCACGCGCACGCACGCACACACGAACCATCTGTATCTGATTCAAGGAGTTTGGTATGTACGTATGAAAGTGACGCCCTGCGACGATCGATATATACGATCAAGTCACGAAGCCTTCCACCTGATGGCGATGATAGACAGCAACCAAGCAACGAGAGCGTGTCAGCCACAGCGCACTGTTCTTTGCGCGGGGTCGGTAGCGACCTGACCCACGACAGGTACCTCAGCCGGCCTGGGCTCTGGACCACCTCTCTTCTCTCTGCATCGCGAGTCATGATCGTTCATGGCGAGACCGTGGCTGGTGGCGCGCTGCTCTCGGTCTGGGGCTGGATCGTCGGACATTAATGCCGCGCGTTCCGCCACTACCACGCCGGAACCCTGAGAACCAACACGTGTTGATTCTCACGCTCTGCATACATACGCAAGCTCTCGCGCATCTCAAACTCTCTCATCAGCTCGTTGCTGTCGCTGTCCCACCACTGCCTCCTCATTCAAAACCATCATCATGACTCGAGCTGTCGTCAAGTTGTTCCATGAGCCTGACTCGCACACTGGACAGTATGTCGTCCACTGTCCCGACACCAAGGAGGCCGCCATCATCGATTCGGTCTCGGTCTTCGATCCCATCCATGGCACACTCAAGTTCGTGCGCAATCATCCCGCAACTGCATCGGAGGTGCTCGCTGAAGATGACTGAACCACTGCCGACAGCACGGGACATCTGCAGGAGATCTTCGACTACATTGCTGCCGAGGGCCTCACGGTCAAGTACATCCTCGAGACCCATGCCCACGCTGGTCCGTCTCGCCTCGCCGCTGCTTGCTGCCTGTCTGCCTGCTTGGCTCTCGTCTGACTCCTCTCGTGCTCTGGCTGCTCGAGCAGACCACGTGTCGGGCGCAGTGTTGCTCAAGGAGAAGTACCACGCCCCGGTTTGCATCGGAGAGAATATCCGCCTTGTGCAGGCCGCTCTCGGAGGAGCTTTCAATCTCAAGGACCTCCAGACCGACGGCTCGCAGTTCGACATCTTGTGGAAGGACGATCAGACCTTCAACCTCGGCCACCTCGTGTGCCGTGTGCTGTACACGCCAGGCCACACTCCAGCATGCGTGTCGTATTACTTTGTCGATGATTGTGTGTTCGTCGGCGACACGGTGCGTCTCCTCATTCATTCGATCGATCGATCGATCAATCGGACCTCGATTGATTGATTCATTGGATTGGATTGGATTGGATTGGATTGGATTGGATTGGATTGGATTGGATTGGATTGGATTGGATTGGATTGGATTGGATTGGAGCAGATCTTCATGCCCGACATGGGAACGGCTCGGTGCGACTTCCCGGGAGGCAATGCCGCCACTCTGTGGAGCTCGATCCAGCGACTACTCTCGCTGCCCGACGACACTCGCATCTTCTCGGCGCACGACTACGCTCCAGACGGTCGGGAGTTCGCGTTCGAGAGCACGGTGGCACAGCAGAAGGCGGCCAACAAGCACGTCAAGGCAGGCACCGACGAGGCGCAGTTCATCCAATGGCGCAAGGAGCGAGACGCGACGCTCACTCTGCCGAAGCTCATCGTACGTCCTCTCGATGCGTCGCTCATCCTACCGAACGAACAGGCCCCTCACTCAACCGCCTGTGACTTTGAAGATGCCATCGATTCAGTTCAACATCCGAGCAGGACATGCTCCGGAACCCGAGGACAATGGCATCGCATACATCAAGATCCCGATCAATCAACGCCAGTTGTTCTCGAACCGAGAGTGTTGAAGCAATCGAGCACTGTCGCTGGAAGAGAGAGGGAGCTCCGGCATCGCTCCGACACGCCAACCAGACCACGCAATGTACTTTTGAATAGATTGGGAGGTTCCAACTGGCAATAGAGCGCGCTGCAACACTTCCGCTGCCTCGCGATCGCGCTAATATTCCCCGCACCACCTCCACACACAACCACACACAACCACACTCACACCCACTCTCTCACACGTACACCTCCATCATCATGACTCGAGCTGTCGTCAAGTTGTTCCATGAGCCTGACTCGCACACTGGACAGTATGTCGTCCACTGTCCCGACACCAAGGAGGCCGCCATCATCGACGCGGTCGCGGTCTTCGATCCCGTCCATGGCACACTCAAGTTCGTGTGGCTGCTCTCTCTCTCTCTCTCTCTCTCTCTCTCGCTCTCGCCTGCCGTGTAGCGCAAGAGGCGCGCGGGGCCTCATCAATAGCGCTCACCGCATCGATAATAGCACGGGACATCTGCAGGAGATCTTCGACTACGTTGCTGCCGAGGGCCTCACGGTCAAGTACATCCTCGAGACCCATGCCCACGCTGGTCCGTCTCGCCTCGCCGCTGCTTGCTGCCTGTCTGCCTGCCTGACTCTCGTCTGACTCCTCTCGTGCTCTGGCTGCTCGAGCAGACCACGTGTCGGGCGCAGTGTTGCTCAAGGAGAAGTACCACGCCCCGATCGGCATTGGCGCCAACATCACAGCCGTACAGGCCGTCATGACCGACGTGTTCAACATCAAGCACCTCCAGACCGACGGCTCGCAGTTCGACATCTTGTGGAAGGACGATCAGACCTTCAACCTCGGCCACCTCGTGTGCCGTGTGCTGTACACGCCAGGCCACACTCCAGCATGCGTGTCGTATTACTTTGTCGATGATTGTGTGTTCGTCGGCGACACGGTGCGTCTCCTCATTCATTCGATCAATCGATCAATCGGACCTCGATTGATTGGATTGGATTGGATTGGATTGGATTGGATTGAATGGAGCAGATCTTCATGCCCGACATGGGAACGGCTCGGTGCGACTTCCCGGGAGGCAATGCCGCCACTCTGTGGAGCTCGATCCAACGACTGCTCTCGCTGCCCGACGACACTCGCATCTTCTCGGCGCACGACTACGCTCCAGACGGTCGGGAGTTCGCGTTCGAGAGCACGGTGGCACAGCAGAAGGCGGCCAACAAGCACGTCAAGGCAGGCACCGACGAGGCGCAGTTCATCCAATGGCGCAAGGAGCGAGACGCGACGCTCACTCTGCCGAAGCTCATCGTACGTCCTCTGTAAATCCACGCCCGCGCTACAGTGAACCGAGCAATGGATCGTACTCACCATGGCCGGTCATCGGCTGCGTAGATTCCATCGATTCAGTTCAACATCCGAGCAGGACATGCTCCGGAACCCGAGGACAATGGCATCGCCTACGTCAAGATCCCGCTCAACCAGCGCCACCTGTTCTCCAACAAGTAACACAGTGGCACCGGTATCACTGTCATGCTGATACGTGTCGTTCTCAGCAAGGCCCCTTTCGCTGCCACTCTATACCGGCACTAGAGTAAAAGTAGGTCGCAAGGCCGCTTGCACTCACTCACTTCATTGCTCGGCAAGGCCATGCTGCTCGCGTTGATTGCACTCAACGCGATCGATCAACATATTCGGTGGCTGCTCGTTGTCGTGGAGCCATACGAATGGAGTCAAGAGACAGCTGCGCGGTGGTGCTGGTGCTGGCGGTAGTCGGCTCTCCGTCTCTGAGAGGTGGGGGTGAGATGCTTGCTGACGGTCGAGCAGGTGGCTGGCGCCGTGGCGGTGGTACGGATAGAATGCGCGTTCCTGCCACGTCGTTCTTGGATGCATTCGAAGCTTGAGGTATGGCTGGCAAGCTTGGCAACGGTGGCAGTGGAGGAGGTGTCGGCGAGGATTGCCGCTCGATGGTGGTGCTGGACGATGGTGGCGAAGCTGAGGCCGAGGTCTGTACGATGGGCGTGGCCGACGGTCGAGCGAGAGCCATGGTTGCCGCACGTACTCGAGGTGAAGTTATGAGTGCGATTGCCGACTGCGTGGCGCACGACTCTGGTCGCGCCGCAGGTGGAAAGGTCGGCAACGGTGGGAGAGGCTTGTTGGGCAAGGTCGATGAGCGATCGCGACCTCGCACCGGTGACGTGACGCTAGTGGGCCGCATCGGCGGTGTCGGCGGGCCAGTGGGCGTCGGGCTGCCTGGTGTCACAAAATTCACGGACGCGGCAGCGTGCGGAGCCGGCGCAATGGTAAACTCGCGCGCCGTTCTCTGCTGTGTGCTCATTCGCACCGGCGGCATCGGGGCCGCTGCGCTTTGCCGAGCAGGCGGTGTAGGAGGCACCGGAGCTTGCACTGCTCCTGTTCCACTGCTACCACCACTCGCGGTATTGGTCGGCCTTCCGCTACCACCAGTGTTGCTTGATGTTTCGATGGTCGATAGCAAGTTCTGAATGCGTGGAGGAATGGTTGCAAGGGCCGATGCGAGAACACACGGCTCGCCACCCAGTTGAGTCACTTGCATCGAAAGCGAATCGATTGCTCGATCTCGCTCATCCAGAAGCTTCTTGAGCTCTTGAAGCGCCATTTGATGCTCCTATTATCGTTGGTTGCATGTTCTCAATGAGATGACATGCCTCGTGTTCGCAACCGACAACCACGAGGCGCCTCACGCACCAGCTGTTGCATCTCAACCTGGAAGCGAAGTTGATCCTCACTACCAGAGAGATTGATACTCATTCCTCGGAGTAACTATAAATCTCATCATACAGTTGAGATACAATCAACATTTGCGTTCGAATCGTGAGAGGCAAGCCGAATGATATACGCACATCGACGCTCAGGATGGCTTTGTGGTGTAGGATCAAATCGTGTGCCACTTGAATCAAGAATTCCAAGTCTGCCAGTACATCCTGTGGTCGATTGGTGCGGCTCTTCAACAATGACTGTACAACCCAAGTTCGCGGTCAATCAACGTTAGCCCAATACCAGTGCTCCTTCTCTCTCTCTCTCTCTCTCTCTCTCTCTCTCTCTCTCTCTCCCTCCCTCTCTCTCTCTCTCTCTCTCTCTCTTGTTCTCGTGATCTCGGTGAGTATATACCGGAGCAAAGATCGTCGCCATGTTCTTGGTGTCCATCTTGTTTGCCTTTTCCGCTGCACGTGCGCACAAGAAGTGTGCATTACGCTCGGCACACGCACACGCGAGATCTATCATCCGGTAGAAAGCAGCGTGCATAACATACCAGCAACTTCCTCAAGGAATGGCAGCAACGCGCCTAACAAGTCTCGATTCGGGCGAGGGAGCAAGCTCACCAGCTCAATGTACCGTGAGGTACGGTGGTAGAGCTCGGTACGCTCGCGCACAATGTCGCAGAATGGCTCGTACAGCGAGAAAGTCAGAATGGGCTCAGGTAGCATGCGTAGGTAATACTGTGTGTGTGCGTGTGCGACGAGGCATCAGTGAATTTGGCTTGCTGTGGAGCACTCTATGGTTAGACCCGTTCACATTGATTGCGTTGTGGTACCTTCAACAAGTTGGCAGCAGTGTGCACTGCGTCTTCAGCGTGCAGTCGGTTCAATATCGTGCGAATATCGTAGTCAGGATTCTCGTCGATCAGTGCTTGCAGCTCGGCACTCGCTGCGACGTCGGCAGAGATACGAAAGATGCCAACCTCCTTGAAGCCCGTCGAGCGGAGAAACTCGATGCACTGCGTTATTACTCGAGGCACTGGCACCTGCTCTCGTGCAGTGACGTCCGCTAGAGACCTTCCAATCACTCCAGGTCGGCCCTTGAATCAAGGCGTCAGTTAGTCAGCAGTCGTTCTCGAAATCGTTCTATCGCTATCGAGTGTTGCTGCATACGAAATGAGCGTCCATGGCAGCGATCGACGGTCGGAAGAAGAAGTCAAAGATCGAGTAGACCGAGAGGATGGCCTTGTTGCGCATGCCGCGCTGCTTGAATGCCTCTAGCGTGATCGTATCTTCGTCCTGCCGATCAAATGCTCGATCAACATCACGCACACACACCGCGAGAGAGAGAGAGAGATACTGAGGCACGAACCTCCTTGAAGAGCTTCGATGCCATCGATTGCTTGACCATGGTGTACTCGCTCTTGGTGACCATGCCTCGCGCGATGGCACTCAAGAAGCTGCCGACCTGCTCGATCATTCGTTCGACATCGGGTCTCGAAACGACTCCTGACATGGTCTGATCGAACAATCGAAATGCCACTGTGTCGCCATTCGACGAGATAACGCATTCGACGCACGAGCATCACCGAGTTGAGATACTTCGAGCTCTCATGGTACCACAACCACGACATCGATATGGCGTACATCCTAGCTTATCATCGAGGCTTCCCCGAGATACAATACCAACAAAATCTCGAAAGTCCTACGTGTCGTATCGTGGCACGGTACACCAGTGTCCCCAACACCCAATCGTTCATTCAATAAACCAACGAACGAACGAACGAACGAACGAACGAACGAACGAACGAACGAACGAATCAAGCAGCAAGAGCTGCTATGCGATCGCTCGACGTACTTGGAAGCTGATCCTGCCATCGGAATCGAGGTCCACCACACGAAAGAGCTCAGGGAACAGATTGGTATCTCGAAAGTATGGCTCAATATCCTGGGCATCGTAATGGATTGAGGACGATTGATACAACGATCGATCGAGAGATGGTTTCGACATATCGATAGATCGTGAGTATACACATAACCATGACGTCCTCTCGATATCTCTCTCACTCACTCACGTATTGACGTACGATAAAGTACTCGAGTAGTGTCTGGGACGTGAAGTAGCCAGCGTTCTCATCGACCACCGACAAGAAGCGATAGCACAGGAACTCGACCTCCTCGGCTCGTACTTGCGAGCACGCAAACACGCACGCACATAAATCATGATCTCGATCAGCGATATCGCTACGTATATCAATGCCTGCAGGTTGTCGGTCATCGTACAGTACTTGGTGGCAGCTAGATTGAACGAGCCGGACGCGATTTGCTTCTGTATGCGTCGGTTACGACGCGATTGCTCGTTGCCCATTGGTGTGCGAGTCTACGACGTGAGAGCGAGATAGCTCCGGAAATCTCTTGTCTCTCACAATCGATGTACGTGGCGAAATAGATAAGATATCAGAGTAGATTGAACGAATAGATAGACAGATAGTTTGAGGATGTAGAGTTCAAGGGTGTGGTGTACAGTCGAGTGAGCGTGTGATGCGGCAGTGAGCGAGGCAGCAGCGAACTAATGTCGATGATGCTCATCGTGCTGCTCGTGCCATCTCTCTCGCGCTCACTCGCAATATCAATGCCATGGGCAAGGGCATGGGCAAGGGGATGGCTGCTTATTATCATATCATTATTCTGATCGTTGTAGTTAACTCGGGTGTGGTATGTGTATGTCTCTGGGCTGTGAGTGTGAGTGTGTTTACAAGGAGCAAACGACTTGGCACGAACCAACAGTTAGCCGTTGACTACTGCCGCTCGCGCGATATCTATATCTCTATTCGTTGTTGGGTGGATGTGGGTGTGTGGGTGTGGATGGATGAGAGCTCGGTGGGTGCGTGATGGTGTATGTATCGGTATTGGCATCGGCTCAGTCCTCAGCAATCACGATGAGCTCGTCGCCATCGTGCCATTCGATCTCCTCGTCCTTCTCAGGATTCAAGACCACTCCGATTGGAGCTGGTTTCTTGTAGCCGATGGCGATCTCGCGTCGCACATTGGCTCGTTGCATCAACTGCCAAAAGGTGGTCGACTCGTTGTTCTTGGCGTAGTAGCGGATATCGCGCACGAACACTTCGTTGCCATCCGCAGTCCAGAGTTCAGCTGCTCACACGCAAGACACAGCCATCATCGAGCGCACGACAGAGGGCGAGCGAGTGTGAGAGCCAGAATACCTCTCGCAGCTCCTCACTTGAGAGCTTGACGCATACCGAGTACTCGTTTGATGTCTCTCCTTTCGGCGATCATTGCCATCGCCATCGAGACCAGCTCGTTGGATACCACGTAGTCCGAGATGTTGGCGACCGAGATCAACTGCTTGGTTCTCGGGTCGGTGATCTCGCTGCAATCTCACGTCAGCATCGAGATTCACGAACGCAGCGAGCGCGCGACCACGTACCTAATGACCGTGCAACTGCTCACTCCTCGCTTTTGTTGAATATCTCGAACCAGCAACAGGGTTGCCATCGAGCGCGAATCGGCCGCCGTGACGTCCATCGTTTCGGACTATATCCATAGTAAGCCGACGCACTGGCCGTCAGACGTGCATCTGGCGGAAGGTACCAAAGTGCGCCGCTACGCAACGTACACTCTGCTCGGCAAGGATCAGAATCGATTCAAAGGTCTCGAGAGGCAAGGCCTCCAAGTGGCGTCGCATCACAGGGTTGCCCAAGTGATGCACAAGCTTGAGGTTCTTGAGTTGCGTGTCCAGCCCTCCCTCGAGCAATAGTCGCAGTCGGTTTTCGGACGGGATCGTCGACAGAATATGAAGCTCCGAACCAGGACACACGCACTGTTGCACAGCGTGTGTGTGTGTGTGGGTGTCGCATGAATACACGATCGCACGCAACGAGATGGGTTGGTAGCACTCGAAAGGTACCTTGTCGAGCTCGGTGATCATGTCATCGAGGTCGCGGCGCCAACCGCAAAACAGCATTCGCTCAGGCTCGGATCTCTTTGGTTGCCACTGCGGCAGAAGCTTGCGCTGCCACATGTCCAACGATCGCCGCGTTACGGACGGACGGACGATTGCTGAGGCAGCTCAGCGCTTCGCAGCTCGTACCTGAGAGGTATCGAAGGAGAAGTGAGGCTCAGGAAGGATCTTGTAGGTCGAGTCGTCCTCGGCGAGTGCCAGCAGCTCGTCGCCTTCTTGAAACACGTAGTCGGGAGATGGGTTGAGAAGGATCTGCGACTCACTCGAGCCGTCCTTTGGCGCACACTTGACTCCACACGCGATCGCAGTGGTAAAGTACAATTGGCTCTGCAGGAGAGACACGACGACGGCGACGGCCACGAGCAGTTCAGTACTGCTGCGGGTATGGCACGTACTGCGGCAGTGCAGTCCAGCCCAGCGGCTTCGTACCTCGGCGAACGTCTTGCCAACAAGCTCCGGGAATTCCTCAAAGTAAAACTCATGGCCCTCGAAGCCGAGAAGCTTCTCGTACGTGTTGGCGAGTCCTCGTTGTCGTGCACATTGAATCATGAGCCGGCCGATGATGTCGTGCGACACAATGGTCTCGACTGCATTCGCCAGCCATTGCATCAGCCGTCAGTCTCGATCTCTTTCCGACGAAGCAAGGTGCACGCTGTCACTCGTCGTGCAGGCGTACCATTCGACTTTCCAACGAGAGTAACCAGCTCGCAATTGTCAATGTCGCGCATCTCGGCAATCACATGGCCTCGCGGATTCAGACCACCGCAGATGGCAAGCACGATGCGAACCATCTGATGTCATACCATTCCACATGGGCGTCTTAGCCACGGTGCCCCACGAACACTCGAGCGACTCGACGGACCTTGGCGTCAGCTTCATCAGGATCCCCTTCACTGCACAATGCAATGATGCTCTTGGCACTCGCTACACGTGTTGTATAGCGAGTGAGTGATTGCATGAGTGCGTGAGTTCATGCAACTCTCATAGCAACGAGTGATAGAGAGAGAGTCTGATTTACACGCACCAGCAGACACCTTCTCGAGGTCAGACACGAGCATCGGATTGCCTCCACGGCACACGACCGTCGAACCCAGCAACGACTTCTCATCGAACACGCTGGCGATCTCCTCCTCCATCTGCTCCTTCTCACGCTCGGCGAGGATCACGATCACTCCTCCGTTCTCGCTCTCGTTCGCGACCGCAAGCTCGTGGATCAATGGAATCAACTTGTCGTTCCAGCCGAGGATCAAGTGATGGCCCTCCTCGATCACACGGCTCTTGCCCTTCTTGAGGTCGTCCTGTCGAATCGCCACCATCATTCGTTCAGGCGCCGATCGAGCCCGCCGAGCAACGCGCGCGCGGGAGGCACCATACCATCTTCTCTCCCAACGCATCGGCAACCAATCCGACCAACAAGGCGTCGAGCAGCATGCCGGCGATAGATAGCAGCAGCGATACGATCGCTGGCAGCCACGCCTCCTCCTCGAGATGAGCGCCATTATCCAACAAGAAGGTCCACGCCTTCTTGGCCGAGTACCACAAGGACACAGGCTCCTCTGTCGATATCGCAACACCGCGTCAAACTCATGATACGGAATAGATCACGATAGATCACGATAGATCACGATAGATCACGATAGATCACGATAGATAGATAGATAGTTCACGATTGATAGATGAGCGACAGCGTACCGATGTCAGAGAGCTCCAACGCAACGAAATACAATACTCCACCGATGAATATCAACAGTATCGTGATGACCAACAAGGCATAGGTCTTGAACTCGGAATGCAGCGACATGGCACTGTACCATCGAGTCACATACGATAGATCGATCAATAGATCGATTGATTGATTGATTGATGGGTCAGCACGATATGACTCGGCATCGTATCATTGGCGTCACACGAGACCGATCGCGTACTGGTCAATCTTGTATGCCAATCGTTCGGTCCATGTACTTGTGCTCCCCTTGAATGTAGCCGATCGATCACGAAGCAGAGCACCAAGCACCAAGCACCAAGCACCAAGCAGCGTTAGTACGCGTCTCTCATCGATTCATATATCTGACGCCGATGGAGATATGACAATACAGACGAAGACGAATGGTTCGATGGATCGAGATGGACCTACCTCGCCCACTAGTCGTAATAGTCGACGTATCAGGATCACGATGATCACGAGGGCGACCGCCGCAAAGATACGGTCCGTGATCATGGTTGTGTGTGTGTGTGTGTGTGTGTGTGTGTGTCAGAGGAGGAGTATCTCTCGCTCAGCGCGCGCTTTCGATATCTGGAAGAGATAGCAATCTAGAGTATAATAGGTGGTATGGTGTATCTCACACCACCACCACCATCACTACCACCACCGGTGACTACGATGGCGACGATGGCGGCTGCGACGGCGCGAGGGGCAAGGACGCGAGCGAGCTGCGCGAGGAGGAGGGACACCGACACACTGACTGACTTGCCCACAGTCTCTCGCGCCCCTGTCTGTGGCTCTTGGTTCGATGGAGAGGCCGACCCGATGGATTGAGCAATGGTCACGATGGTAGGTAGATAACTAGGTAGGTAGTGAGCACGATCATGCTCGAGGTTTGTTGTGGAGGTGAGGGGATTGTATGCGCATGTAGGAGGGGTTCGCGCGTGGCGGCATCGTAGAATGAACAACAGCGTGCGAGAGCGTGGTGCGGAGAGACGCTCTCTGGCTGTGGTGGCGGTGGTGGTGGTGGTGGCGGTGGCTAGTGTGACTCGCGAGCGATAGAGAGAGAGAGAGGCAACAGTGGCGAGGGTGAGCCCGTTCACTCGATGATGAGGTTGGCGTACTGCGGCTTGCGGTAGTGGCGCGAGAGCGACAAGGCCATCTCCTCGACCGTCTTGGCCTTCAGACCGAGGTCGCTGAGACGAAGCGACGATGGTGTGAAGACGGCACCCTTGGGGTCGTCCAGGAGCTCTACCTCGTCGGGCGTGTACCATCGCGGCCTGCGTTGGATCGCAAAGCCTTTGGCCGCGAGCCTAGGTCGAGCGAGAGATGAGCCAGTAAGCATGGATGGATGAATGAATCGCTCGGTCGCTTGGTGGCGCTCAGCGTACTTGGCAATCTCCTTGGGCACGGGCACGATCCTCTTGTGGAAGTTGAGAATCTCATTCAAGTGCTCGATGATGGCCTCTTGCGTGTAGGTGTTGGGCGTGCCGAGCTCGTACGTCTTGCCGATCACCATCTGTTTGCCGAACGGTGAGCGACGGCACACTCTCGAGCGAGCACCACACCATCGCCCATCGCCACGGGACATACCGCCGGGTTCTCGACAGCGGCGATCACGGCAGCGGCCAAGTCTCCGACCTACGGTCGAGCAAACACAACGAGTGAGCATGGGCGTGAATGCCACGGCGCGATCGAGTGTGCGTGGCATGGCAGTATCGGTCTGGCGGCCGTACGCTGAGCGGGTTGAACTCGGCATGCGGGCGGAAGACCGGAACGAAGGGCCAGTTGCGCACGGCGGCGGCCCAGTTGGTGATCGTTCGATCCTCGTGGCCGAACAATGGGCCCGGGCGGAGGATGGTCGCATCGGGGAACGCCTCGCGCACGGCCTTCTCTCCCTTGGCCTATGGAGCCGAACGAGCGATCACAGCGTGAGTAACAAGCGGTGCCGCGTGGCTTCATGGCTTCGGGCACGGGCATCGGTTGCTCGAGTGGTGGTTCGTATCGATGGCGCGTTGCGTGGTACCTTCTCGCGAGCCCACGTCGACGTGCTGTCCTCGTGGGCGCCGAGAGCCGAGACATGGATGAACTGCTCGACTCCGACGCGCGCGGCAATCTATCATCGACGGCACACACACACACACGAGCGCGCGCGAGGGTTATCATCTCAAGCATATGCCTACAAGCAATGAACCTCGCTCGCTCGCTCGCTTGCTTGGCAGACGATGCTAAGAGCGAAGCAAGGGGCTCTTGCACAGGTCGCGAACCTTGGCGAGACGTGCGGCCGACTCGTTGTTGGCCTCGGCCAGCGTGAAGTTGCGAGTATCCCATCGACGACCGATCAAGTTGATGACGACGTTGCTGCGGTACATGGCCTCCTCGAGCGAGTTCTCATCTCGAATATCATAGCGTGTGGGCACGATCTACTCGCGCGCCCATACAACACATAGACATGTGTGTGGATGCGTGTGAACCTCATGGCTCTCGTCCATATGATAGATAGATCACGATAGAGAGAGCAGCTCACGCACCTGACCGAGATCACCCATGACCTTGAGATGGCGGATGTTGAGATCCTCGCCGCGGTAGCCCGCCATCACCTGCGAGCCGATGCGACCGAGGCGATTGACGACGTAGCGGCCGGCGAAGCCCGACGAGCCGAACACCGTGGCGATCACGCCCGAGACCGAGCAGCGACCGCCGAATCCGAACTCGGAGCGCTTGGGACCACTCGAGTACGAGCGTTGTGACTCAACCTACCACATATACACACCACAGCAGCAACTCATGAGCCATCGCGAAGAGTCCGTGCGGCAGACCGATGCATCATCGAGCGTCGGCAAACACGAGCGCGCGGTGGTGCGTACAGCTAGCAGGTGCATCGAGACACCTCCATGGTGTGATCCCGCCACACGAGCGACGGTACGCGTAACAACTGACCGGAGCATCGCGATCAACGAGACCCGAACGAGACCGAGGGACGGAGGCAGGGAGCGAGTACGAGCCGGATGGGAGCGACGCGCGCACGCGAGACGAGGAAGAGAGACAACTGATGATGCCAACGACGACGACGCTGCTGCTCAAGGCTCCAGGCTCCTTGCGGCTCCCGACCCAAGGCGTGCCGCGAGCTCTCTGGCTCTATTCAAGTTGGGGTTTGGGGAGTAGGGTGTTGGTGATATGCTGGGATTGGTTTGGGGGCATAGATCGATTCGTTGGTGGGTGGGTGGGTACGAGGACCTCCACGACTCCCAGACGTGATATGAACAGGCGCTCGGTTGGCTGCGGATATTGAACAGGTCTCGATACAAAAGTGTGTGGGAGGCACGGTGGTCAGACAGAGAGATAGAGAGATCACGATAGATGGATAGGTGGATTGGCTCAACGAGAGTACGAGGAGGGAGGCGGTGGCGCAGGGGCTGCAGGCGCGTGTTGGAGCAGCTGCGCCAAGCGTTCCATATCCACACGGACCGACGTGGTTCGTTGGAGCAGTTGAGGCCCGGAGGTGACTAGCCTTGCTTCTTCCGAGTCCTCGGCGGCGGCAGAAGTCGGTATTGGCTCTGTTGTTGAGCTTGAGGTTGACTCCGAGCTTGCGGCTGGTTCCGTGGTTGCAGGCTCGATAGTTGAAGCAGGCTCGATGGTTGAGGCAGGCTCGATGGTTGAAGCAGGCTCGATAGTTGAAGCAGGCTCGATGGTTGAAGCAGGCTCGATGGTTGAAGTTGGCTCGATGGTTGAAGTAGGCTCGATGGTTGAAGCAGGCTCCGAGGTTGGAGCTGTGATTGATGTCGCATCATCCGAGGCCTCGGGAGTGGTAACGCTCGAGGTGTGAAGCGAGAGCTCAGCATCGGAGCAAGCTCTGTGGCGCGTAATGCTCGCGTCAACGGAGCCACTTGCGACAGGGGCATCTTCTGCATCGTTGAGGTGGTGCTGCAAATCGGTGGGGTTCACCAAGACCGAGACGCGAAGATACGGCTTGCGCTTGTTGCTGTTCGCCGAGAGCTTTGTTGATGAGGCTTCGACCCATGCGGCAGCGGCGGCAGTAGTGTGTTGTTGAGTTGGTGGAGACAAGAGGCTCGCCGGCTGCGGTTGCTGAACGGTAGGAGCCGAGACAACGACGGCAGGGGCAGCAGGAGCAGGCGCAGGAGGCGGAGACGCCGACCTATCGATCGAGTCGTCACGCGGCTTTTGCTTGGATCGAATCTTTGGTAGGAAGCGATCCCAACGCCTTCTCTCCTTGCTTCCGGTGGAGGTGGCAGAGGCGGTAGTTGCGGTCGGAGAGGCATCGACCGACGAAGAGATGGAGCTGGCCATGGAGTTGTCGAGCGGGAACGGGTCGGCAGGTTCACCCCAGACCTCGAGTACAGTGTTGAGCTCGTTCTCGTAGCGGTAGAAGCTGCCCATGACGAGGCCCGAGATGGGCACGATGTGGAGGTTGGCTTCGGTGGCGAGCAATTTCGTGGGGTCGTTTTCCATGTCTCGAATGGCGTAGAGGTACTCGAGGTCGTCGAGGAGGTTCTGGATGAGGTCGGAGACCGGCGCTTCGAGGTTGGTGCGCATGTCGTGGTAGACCTTGGTGCTGTAGTGCAGCGAGAAGCGCTTCTCGGAGATGCACAGTAGGTCGGAGACGGTGTAGATGGCGTTGTCAATGTACTCTTGGATCTTTGGGTAGATCTCGGCCTTGAGTCGGTCGACGAGGGCGCGAGTGCCGTGGAGATCGGTGGTGGTGTTGAGTACCTCCTGGATGATGCGGAGGTTGTGCTGCACGACGGTGAGCGATGCCGGGCGCTGGAGCAGGTAGTTCTCGGGCACGGCGGTAAAGTCGTAGCCGATGCGTGCGAGGAACTCGCTCGTGCTGGTCTCGATGAGGTTCAGCCACCAGGTGGTGATCTGCTCCTTTTGCGTGCCATCGACGAGGCGCTGCTGCACTTGGCGCAGCTGCTGCACGGCCGTATCGCAGTAGTAGAGGTAGCGATCGATGCGATGGCGCGTCAGTTGCGCGAGCGGCAACTCGAGGATCGAGAGCATGAGCTGCTCGCGCGTCGGCGGGAACAGCTCCTCGAGGCGCCACAGGTGCGAGGCGAACAACTCGTACTGCTTCTCGGCGTACTCTTGCATGCTCGTGAGATAGGGCTCGAATTGTGCAAAGTCGAGCTGCAGTGCGCGCAGCAACTGGCCGGTCTGCTCGATCTTGTGCATGTCCTCGAGGCGCGGCGTGAGCGCCGAGCAGCGGTACAGCAGCGCAATGTCGATGCCGCGGTCGCTCAGAATGTCGGAGAAGACGTTGCGTGCGTGCGTCAGGATCGTGGTGCAGATCTTGTCGACCGAGCTCTCGACCAACTGCTCCATGTGCTTGATGCTTCCGAGCCGTTCGCAGAGCCGAGATGGCAGCGGCACCACGAGGCGCCAATCGACGTCGCACATGGTGGTCTCGTCGGGCGTCGTGTACATGCGCAGCTTGGTGCCGTCGACACATTGGCCGGCGTAGCGCAGGTACACGTGCTTGGCGGCACCGCGCGTCGACGTCGGCAGAATCGAGATCACGACGTCGCCGTGCTTGAGAGTCACGCCGTGCCAAAGCTCGCGCAATCGGTACTCGAACTCGAGCACGGTCGCCAAGCGTTGACTCTTGAGGCCCGTGGCCGCCGGTGGTAGATGCTGCCATCGGTGCAAGAAGAAGGCCAGCTCGTTGCGAGTCAGAGTCGGGTAGCCCGAGGGCTGTTGTGATTGTTGCTGTTGCTGCGTGAGAGTGCTTTCATCTTCCGATAGTTCGGACGTGTCGCTTGACAGTGACAGTGCCGCCGCCAACGCCGAGCCGAACAGACCACTACCTCGGGCCGATGGCGTCATTGACGCAACGGTGGTGGCAGTCGAGGAGGATGAGGCAGGAGATGAGAGCGACGATGAGGACGACGAGCTGGATGGTGTTGTAGCGAGCTCGGGACCCAAGGTGGTACCGCTAGTGGTGGTGGGGATGGGATTCGAGAGAAGATCGAGAACGCAAGATTGTGGTAGTTGCTCTGGTCGAAGTCGTTGCGTGAGACGATGTTGCTGCTGTAGTTGTTGATGATGATGTTGTTGTTGATGATGTTGATGATGATGTGGACGAAGATGAAAGTGATGATGAGCGGGTTGTCGCGACGAAGGAAGCTTCTGCCGAGCACGAGCATCGTCCATGTAGTCTTGCAGAGCCTCGAAATCGGGCAAGAGCTCGACCAGGCTTTCGTACAAGGGCTCGAGCGAGCAGTTGTGCTCGCAGAGCAGCTTGCTGTTGGGCTCGAGGCCGATGAGCGAGTTGTTGCAGTCGACCGAGTGCGTTCGGAGGTACTCGAGCAGACGACAAGCGAGCTGGCCGCAGTAGGTCGAGTGGCTGGTGTTGGTGTAGTACTCTTCGAGCACCGCCACCAAGTGCTCGTAGTGCGACGGCGACAAGACACTCATGCTCAAGAACATGTAGTTGTAAAAGATCGATGCCCAGTTGACGCTCTCGGGCGTGATGCGCATGCGATACTGGCACGTGACGATGCCGAGGAGGAACTGCTCGACCGACTCGATAAAGATCCGATACGTGTTGCTCTTCTTGGCCTTGGTCGGAATGGCGAGCGCGAGCGCGTTGTAAAAGTAGTTGGGCAGATCGTCCTCGTGGTCGCCCTTCGAGCTCTCGCGCTCTTCCATGAGCTTGTTCTTTTCCATCAAGAGCCACTCGGGTCGAGGTCCATTCTCTTTGAATTGCCGATATTCTGCACAGCAAACAAGTGGTTGGCAAGGCAAAAACAAGGCAAGGCAAGCTGCAGTAACGAACCATCCATCATCTTGCAGATCTCGTATTGCCTCGAGATGCAAGCAGCAACATACGGCGAGACACCACTGGCCGATTGCAGCATGGGGTCGGCGCTGTACTGGAGTAGATACCGTGTGGTTCTCTTGCGTCGAGCTCGAACTGCCACCAGCAACGGCGTCTCGCGACGGCTGCACGCACACACGCGTACACACGTCAGTCAACGGTGGTGGTTGATCGATGGTGATTGGGAGTACGAGACACGTACCTGTTTCTGATATCGACATAGACATTGTTATCGAGCATGACCCGAACGGCGCAAACATTGTCGATCATGGCGGCAGAGTGTAACGGCGAGTCCCCAAACTTGGTCCTGTCACGAACGCGAACCCGCATTGATTGATTGATTGATTAGGGATTGCATCGTGGATGGCGGTGGTGGATCGTGGATCGAGGATCGAGGAGGTTGTACTTGACTGAGAGGTTGCTGCCGAGCTGGACGAAGAGCAGCAGCAGGCGACAGTAGAGCGGCTCCTCGGCGGCAGTGGGCTTGTTCTGTACAAAGTACGCGAAGGCATTGAGGCGATGCGAGTTCTTCTCGTTGATCGAGAGCTCCCTCTGGTGCAGCAGCAACTCGCACGTCTCGAACTGACCGATCTTGGCTGCGAGATGCAACGCCGTCCAGAGTTCCTTGTCCTGCACCGGCCGCCATCGAGCACGCGGCGGGAGGGAACGGTCGATTCGCTCGTTCGGTCAGCAACGAGCGAGACATACGGCGTGCGTGCGGGCGTGAATAGCGAGCACACTACCTTGGCATTGATGTCGGCACCAGCAGCGAGGAGCACTCGAGCGAGTGGCATGCCGTCCGGACGTTGTGCCACGAGATGCAACGGACTCTGGCCGTTCTCATCGACGACCGCGACCGCCCACGGAGCGCGAGCGACACACGCCTCAAGCTCAGCGAGCGTGCCACTCGCCGCGCACATCAACATGGCTGCCGCCGTCGACGATGCAGCATCCATATTCTGCCACCTCTCCACGAGACCGATAGATCTGCCCCACCAATCACCAATCACCAGGCACCAAGCACCAATCGTACACGAGGGTTCTCTCTCGCGCGAGCCACACCAAGATATCGGCAGCAGCAGCAGAGGAGGAGGAATCACGCATCTGGCGCGCTTTCGCGCTCTCGCGAAGAAGCGAAGAGAGAAAAGATGAACTATAGAGGTATGAGGCGGGGTACACTCGTACTTTATAACGGTGCGCCAAGAGCCCACGATGGCGCTACGGGCCTTCCGTGTTTGGCTGCACGTGGCGGTCGCCAAGGCCACAGAGGAAGAGGAGGAGGAGGCTGTGGCGGAGCAGAAGCGCTGTTGTTCTCTCTTCTCCCTCTCGTTCGCCTTGTGCGTCGTCCCCTACTCCTCCGTTTCGCGTGGCGCGCTACTCTGCTGTGTTCCTCTGCGCGCGTACGGACTGTGGTAGTTGGTTGGTTAGTTACTCCTCCTTGCACCCGACATAGATACACGTGTTGCGGACCACCGTAGCACGTTGGGCAGCACGATCGAGAAGAGACCGTTTGTTTCAGTCTGTTCTCCGCTATCGCCCTCGCGAAATATCTCTCTCGTTCTACTCCTGCCTCGATATCTCCTTCTGTCTCTCGTCTCTCGTCTCTCACCTCTCACTCCGTGCCATATCGCTCTCTGTTGACGTTGCTGTGGTGTAGTACTTGTAGTTGTTGTAGTATTGTGTGTGAGAGTAGCAGTGTACTTGTGGTCGTTAATTCCATTCTCTCCTCTCTCTCGGCGACGCTCCTGCAGCACTCTTGGAAGGACGTTATTTGTTCAGTCCCTCCTCGTGGTGCTTGGTTGTGTTGTTGTTGTTGTTGTTGTGGAGCGTGCAATCCAACGTCCGCCGTCCTCTCCTCGTCCCCTTGCTGCCTCATCTGCCTCTTGCTGTTCATACGCACACACGCACCTTCGTGTCTTCCTTGTTTATTCTGCTCCAATCCCCTCCTCTCTGTGCACACCCGCCCTCACTCACTCGCTCGTCCGCCATGCCTACCACACACCCGAGCACGGTCTCTCTCTCGCCTAGCCGCAAGGCTGCTGGCAAAGAGCCCAAGGCGCGAAAGCACCACCAACAACAGCCGCGTGCCAAGAGCTCCGCTTCTTCCAGGTACTGCTGTGCGCGCCCATCCATCAATTCATCCATTCTCCGCCGCTCAAGTCTCTAACTCGTTGCGTGCCACTGTCAATCAGCGATCGACGTGAAAAGCGCTCCACTGCCACTGTGGCGGCGCCTATCCAATCTACGCACGAGCTGACGACAGCCGACTTCCCGCTCCTCTCGGTGCCGCCCCAACCGGCCTCGCGCACCAAGGCTGACCGTGATCTTGGTCTGCTACCTGTTCCCTCGCAACCAGTGCCGGTCGCTCGTCCCGCCTCCTCCAAGTCCAAGCAGCCCAAGCCGCGTCGCACCTCGATGCCCACGTCCAAGAGCGCGACCTCGGTCGCCTCCTCGGCGCCGGCTGCCAGTATGCTGCCGATGCCGAATCTCGCCGCCTCGCCGGCCACTGCCGTTGCTCCCAGCCCCGCTGCACCATCGGCCTCGTACACCAGCAACTTTGGTGTTTCGAGCCCGTCGCTCTTGTCGTCGTCGCTCAAGTCGCCGTCGACACCACCGCGTGCTCTGTCTCCACGCAACTCCGAGCCGCTTCTCATGTCGCCGCAGCACTTTCGCACGAGCCCCACTCGCGTCGCACACTTCTCTCCGGCTCCCGCACCACCAATGGCGCCGCTCTCGTCCTCGCCGCAGAGCGATCTCAACAGCGCTGCCGACTTGCTCTCGGTGCTCATGGTCGACTCGGCCTCCTCCGCTCCCCTGCAAAAGCACGAGCGCTGGGCTGGCGGCGCCTTCCAGAACTCGCCCGACCCAAGCGCCCTCCCGCTGCCGGCCTTCGACGCCATCCCTGAACGACCTGTGCCATCGACTACCACCTCCTCGTCCTCCTCGTCGGCATTGGCGCCTCCGCGCCTTTCTTCCTCACCGCCGGCCACCATCGGAAGTTATCCGCCTCGACCCTCCTCCTCCTCCTCCACTGTAATATTCTCTCACGCACCGCCGGCCTACCACGCCCCTCCTCCGATGCCGCAACACCACCCGAGTTTCTACTTTCCCGCCGCTCCTGCTCCTCCGCCGCCGCAATTGCCGGCAGCACCAGCGGCACCGGCGCCACCCGTGTACCTGTCGCAACCACCCACCACTGATACCTCGCAAATGTCGGATGGCTTGCGAAGGATGTTGAACATCTCTTCCGTCTCCGCATTCTGAGAGCTATCTCACTACCGCCGCTACCACTGTAACGCAATCCTCCCGTTTGCGACTCGTCTTCTCGATTGTTCGAGCTTGTACCCCTACGTGTAATCGACTCTTTTTATTTTTGTCGTTCCTGTACTGTCTGTCTCTGTCTGTCTGTCTCTGTGCCCTGTCGCTTTTCTCATTGTTCATGTCTTCAACGTCGCTTTTGAGCTTTTTGTTTTCTTGCTTGCAGCCAACCTCAAACTCATCCGCTCTTTGCTCTTTCACCCCGCTCTTCCATGTTAATATCTGCCGCATCATCATCTGTTCGTTAGTCTCACGGTAATTGTGTTGTATGTGTGACACAATTGCTACCGCAGCTATTGTCTATTCCCCCTCGTTGCATCATTTCTCTTTCGGCTGCTCTCTCTCTCTCTCGTGTCACCCTCCTTACTCCTTGGAATGATTGCTCTTTGATTCCAAGTGTTATCGCCCAAGTCGCCCTTTGTTCGCGTTCGCCCTTTGCCGTTCGCCGTTCCTGTCCCTCCTCGCCTACCGCTTTTGCCCTAGGCCTTAACGTCCATTGCTCTATTGGTCGTTCGTTCTGCTTCTACAACCTCATCCTCGCCCTCATCCCTCTCTCTCTCTCTCTCGTCTTTCTGCGCCGCTTACTCCAACTCCCCCTTGCACTCTCTTTCTGCGCAGTACCCTGGCTTTCAATACACGTTCTCTCTCTCATACATGGTTTGCTATGTCGTATGTACAACTTCATCGGCGATATGTATTCTTCCCTGCGAGCATCATCTATGTACACGAGGCAACTGTAGCAGCAGCAACAGCAGTGGTGGCGTTGGCTGGCGCCATGCTGCTGCTCTGCTCTTGCAGGATGCCGACCGTCGGATCGATGGGCAACTCGGTATGTGGATATCGATCCATCGGAAACCGACCTGCACGAGCAAGCGCGAGCGTCAACGAGAGCAGATCGATCACACGCGACCATGCGTCCAATCATACCTTCGCCTTGCTTGATCATGGCGGCAGCCAGCGTCACATCGTCGGGTGGCAAGTTGTTCTCGCGATGTGAGCGCAGCGTCTCTTGTATCAGGTAGTTCGAGACCGCAAATATGCTTTGCTTCTCCTCGTACGGCGCTGGGATTCGCGGCAGCTTGCGCTCGAGGAAGCTCTGCGCGATGCCATCCGAACACACGCACAGTATGTCGCCTTCCTCGAGAAACACCACCTTGACGCTCGGTAGCATGGCCGCTTGCAGGCCTGGAAACGGCAGCATGCTCCCCGAGTCCTCGCTGATCAAGTGCCACGAAGCTCGTCTGCCCGAAGTAGCCGCTTGCGTCGCCGCTGCTGCCGCCGCCGCCGCTGCTGCCGAAGCCGAAGCCGATGCAGCAGCACTCGTAGTGCTGGAGGTTATGCTCGATGCCGGTGCCGTGGATGCTCCGACGTCTCGACTGCTGTGCGACCACGAGTGTGACAAGCTACCGCCTGCTGCCGTCGACAGTGGGCTTTGAGCGGTTGCCGTCACGTCCACATACATCTCCTCGCCGCTGAACGGTATGCCAACGAGATAGTTGTTGCTGTTGTTGCTACTTGTGTCGGCGGCTTTCGTGGTGCTGGCGCTCGATATCGAGATCGTTGGTGAGGTGTTACTCGCCGTCTCGCCGATGCTCCCAGTGCTACAGCTTCTTGTTGGTGTCGCAGACGAGAGCGAACAGTCAAGGTTGAGTGACGGCGGCGATGGTGGTTGCTGTTGCTGCTGCTGCTCAGGTGCGCATGCCGCGAGAGAGGGCGTGTAGCACGCCGCGAGGTTCTCCTCGTGATGGTGGTGTCGGTGATGGTGATGATGATGCGACGGCCGCGTAGGCGTCGGCGGTGATGGAGAGGTCATTGGCTTGAGCACAGGAGTCGTGGAGCTGTTGGCGGCGGTGGCCGATCTCGGTATCGTGAGCGTCGGATTCGAGGTGCTCGACAATGAGGAAGATGAGTTCGACGAGAGGTTTGGCGTGTAGACATACACCTCGCTGTCGCCAGTCGAGAGGTGCAGCGCTAGCCAGCGCTTCTTCTTGCGGTTGGAGCTCGACGTGAGCCAGCTCCAGAAGCGCGAGGTCGCGAGCGAGAAGGCCGTCTCTTGTACACGCGCAACGATCGCTACCGACAGCGTACACTGGCCGCCGAGGCTCGCGAGATCCAGCACCTCGTCCGACCCAGGCACCTGAAAGCACGTCATGACGCGATTCATCTCGAGCATCGACGATATCAGCAGCTCCTCGAGTTTGCCGACCGAGATCGTTCGCTCGGATTGATAGAACGAGTTCATGATGCTGCCACGCCGTGGTTGTTCGCTCGCTGGCGGTGGTGACTCGAGCTCGCGACCGTACTCTCCTCCTCTGCTGCTGGTGCTTGATGACGGGCCGACTCCGAGCTGCAGTTGCTGAAGGAGGGCGTCGGGGTCGCGTATCGTCTGTGACAGCACCGAGCGAGGTGCCGAGTATTGTGCTTGCGACGCGGCGGGTGGGAACGAGAGCGTGCGATTCGCGCCGTTGGCGATCGTCGACGATACTGGTGGCGGTGGCGACGACGAAGACGAGATCGACGACGCTGACGCTACACGAGCCTCGCCCGATCGCTGCTGTTGCTGCTGCACGATGACTGCGCCGTCCGGTGGCGGGAAAGGCGAGCTCTTGCGAGATGGCGGTGACGCAGCATCGCTCGCATCCACGTCAGCTGACGAGATCGATGGGCTGGGTGGCGTGGTTGGTGTCGGTGTTGCAGATGGCGTCGGCGAGGTTGGTTCTTCGAGCGCTGCTGTCGAGATCGAGCTGGTGGCCGTGGCACTCGACGAAGGTGATGGCAGCGATGGATCGAGAGTCGATGGTGATGGAGTCGGTGGTGATGATGGCGTTGGCGTTGGAGTCTCAGACGAACGAGATGGCGGCGATGGAGGTGACGCGGAACAACTCGTGACTGGAATGCTGCAAGTCGTCGTGGTGGTGGCGGTGGTGGCGGCGGCGCTCGAAGCAGACGCATTGGTTGGCATCGATGCTGACAAGGACGATGACGGCGAGGGCGATGGAGGCGATGCCGAGTGCGAGCTCGTGCTGGGTACGTAGGAGGGCCATGACGGGTTGCTAGCAGCGGCGGTGCTCTTGGTAGTCATGTTGATGCCGTGGCCCGTGGTGGCGCTGTTGTTGTTGGTGCTGTTGGATGAGGTCGAGGTCGAGGTCAGGTAGCTCTGCAACGCGGCCTCGAAGATCTGCGTGAACTTCTCGACTGCGACCTTGGCTGCTACTTGGCTCCAATAGTGCAATGCTGCTCCGTCGGCGACACATAAAATCGCTGCGAGTATGGCGTGTGATTATGCGGTTGTGTGAGGGAGATAGATTGATAGACGCACAGATACATCATGGTGTGTGAGAGTGCGTATGTGTACCAAAGTTTGGCGATAGCAGCCTCACACACGATGCATCGCGATTCGAGCCATGCTTATCTGGATTCAATGGGCTTCCATCTTTCGATCGTGTTCGAAGACGAGTCGAGCGTGAGCCAGGAGGTCGTTTTCAAGCGTCTCGACTTGTCGCTCGAGCACAACAAGCGCGGCGCATACTCGACGACAATTGCGTGTATTCACACACACACGTACCAGCAAGCGACACCACTTGCGTGTAGGTCATGTTTGCGACCGAGATATGGCCATCCTGTGGCGAAGGAGAGGAACCAAACGGTGCTTGGACGCGTAGCTTCTCGACGCCAGAGATGCCACAGCTCGCCTTACTTGTCATGGTACATTCGTTTCACAATCCGAGCACGAATGCACGAGCGAACCAGCGAGCTATCTCGAGAGATTGATATGGGCGTGTACACTCAGTTCCTCGTTCTTTCAGTTGAGAGAATCGCCACCATGAAAGCTCTCGAATGAGATCGATGATGGTGGATGATGGTGGATGAGGGGAGAGAGAGAGCGAGGATAGAGAAGATGGACGCGATGATGGATCGATGTTGAGGATGAAGGGCGAGCAGCAGAATGATGTCGATGTCGCTGACCTCGAGCTCTTCGATGGAGGTCCGACCCTGGCCACCAACAACCAACCAACCAACCAACCCTATCAATCAATACACTCACTCGAAGCGGACTCTAGGTTTATAATATGAGACAAGCTGACAGGTGATAGGGATGATCTAGAACTGCTTGATAGAGATACAGACACATACAAACTCAAACACTCACATACACACGTTGGCACATTTACATTATGCGGCAACGATTGGCAGCGGGCCGGCTTGGCAAGCGAGACACACAATCACTTCCGTGCGTCATCGGAATCGGAATGTGATCGCGGCTCGGTGGTAGTGCATTGGCACTGAACGTGATGCGTATGAATTGTTGCTTGTCGCGCACGTAGAGCGTGCCATCGCGGTCGAGGAACATGTGCGCCTTCCAGTTGTATGAGTCGGATTCACGGTGGAAGAGATTTGACGGCAGCGTACAAGCAGCCACGGGGCGATAGAACCTGTCTCGGTGTAGGGTACTCTCGAGCGCGACGACGAACGACAGAATGGTCTCGATCAGCTCGATCGGCAGTGCCGACCACATGTTGGACGCGATGGTATGCAGCAAGAGCACGGTCTTGAATCGAGCTTGCTCGTCGAGAGCGAAGCTCCGATGCTGCTGCGGCTACCAGCGATCGAACATGCGGTACAACACGATGCGGCTCTTGTCGTCGATCAAGACGATCGATCCCGAGCGATCGACGGCGATCGCTCTCACTTCTCCATCGGTCTCGAATAGAGTGGCTTTCTTGAACTGCCCGCGAGGCGGCGTCCAAGAGGCGTACACGAGCTGCACGAGCGAGTACACGGTGGCCTTGCCGGTGGTAATGCTGGTGACCAAGTAGCGTCCCCTTGGGTCGGCGACCTCCGACGGCTCAGGAGCGACCGCGAGCCTCGTCGCCAAGGTGTCGTCGAGAAGATCGACCGCCGCAACACAGCAGGCGTATGCGCCGACCCTCTCGGGCCTCGAAACTCCAGGCGCATCGTCCTGGGCCTCAGACGCCCAATGGAAGGTCAGCCAGTCCCGCGACGGAGCCAACAGTACGCCGTGGCTCATGGTGACGTCAGAGAGGCGCTCCTCACAGCCAGAGGTCGACAGGCCACCGATCTCGATCAAAGGCTCGTGCGGCAGGAGGTACAGCCGCTCGAGAGCGTAGCGGTAGCGATTGAGCACGAGGTAACTCGCGGTACAGTCGTCGGCAACCACCAACTCGGGGATCCATACCCACGACGCGGCCGTGGTTCTGGGATAGGTGTGACGAGAGAGAATGGCTCCATCGTGCGGCGACGCGACCACAAGGCCGTTGGTGGTCGCGCACACGATCGAGGAACCATCGAGCGCCAATGCAGCACTCACGATGTACTCGTCTCGCCCAGTTGGCGGCTTGATGTACGACACGAAGGCGTATTGTTGTAGATCGAGAGAGCCGACATTGGGTGCCGAGCTACGCATGGTGGGTGAGCGAGGGTGAACGAGGGCGAGCGAACGAATGGCGCCTAGCGCGAACACCTGACGCACCTCAGCGAAACTAAGAAACTCAGTTCAGTGGGCACGAGAAATGCTGATTGATATGGCCTCACAAGCACCCCCGACGCGCCACCCTCGCGAGTCGTTTCGATAGCGCACGTGTGAGCGAGCGCGTACGTGAGCGAGCGATAGGATGCAATGGGGGTAATGATGGCCAAGTAACCCACGCGCTCGGCGGGAGAATCGACCGAGCGAGCGAGAAATACGGCAGAGACGAGAGAGGCAGGACATGCCTCTATAGACTGATTCTCCCTCCTCTTCCCTCAGTCCGCCGCTCCTCTCCTCTTCCTCAGCGCTCTCGCTCTCTTCTCGGTATTCGCTGCTGCTCTCGTGCCCGCCACACCTCCCGCTCTCGCTCTCGCTCTCGCTCTCGTGCCCGTGCTCCCTCGGTCCCTGTGTCCTGTCGTTCGATTGTGAGGTCGCGACCGTGCATCATCGATTCTCTCGTTTGCTCTCGTCGATATCTCTGTCTCTGTCCGTGGTGTAGCTTCTCAGTGCGCTCCGACCACCTCCGACCTCCTCCGCCACCGCCGCCACCTCTCCCTCGCTGCGACTGTCTTTCGTTCCATGCGCAACGAAGCAACCCCCGCGCTCCACACCATTGACTATTACGCATCCGACTCACCGTACTCTGCCTCGTGTCCATCGTAAGTCGCTCTCCTCCTCTCCTCCACCACCTCCTCGCGATCTTTACGTACGTGCTTCCTCGCTCTCCCAAGCCCACGCGCATCACATCACAGATCTCTCGCTCGCTCGCTCGCTGCCGACCCAACTGCCACCTCGCTAACTCACGCCGGATGCCTCGCCTCTCTCCCTCTCTTGTTTAGTCGTTTTGATGCTCGAGTTGCCGTCGACCATCACCACCAGTGCCGCCTCCCTTTGCTCGCTGCTGTCTCGCACCGCCTCCTGACCCCAACTTCTATCGACCTCCCGCACTCTCGCAACCCGCTCTTACTCCCCTTCTCGATCGATCTTCTTCGTCATCCCGAGTTCCTCGCACCGCCGTCGTCGTCGCTACTTCTACCGCCATCCCCACCTTCATCATGGAGCGCAGGTGCATGTATGTGTGTGCGCACACCACGAAGCCACGCACGATCCCGATCGATCCCACGAGCGACGACCCTTTCTACCGCTACAAGACGCCGCAGCTCGTCGTCCAGGTCATCGGTAACGGCAAGATGATCCGCACGCAGTTCAACAACCTCGAAGCCGTCGCCAAGGCGCTCAAGGTTTGCCCTGCTTGTATGTTGTAACCAACCAATCGCTCTTCTCTCTCGCGCGCGCTCTCTCTCTCTCTCTCTCTCTCTCTCTCTCTCTCTCTCGCTCGCGCCAACGTTGCGTTGCATCAAGCGGCTCACTCGAACGTTTTCTACGCTAGACATTCCGCACTACTTTGCGCATACTCTCGGAGCACAGCCCAAGTACGATCCCAAGAAGCCACCGGCCGAGCGTGGTTCGATCTCGGGCGAGTACTCGAACGATGAGCTCTCCAAGGTGTTTGAGAGCTTCATCCAGGAGTTTGTGCTCTGCGTGCAGTGCCGTCTCCCAGAGTACCGCTATGAGCCCACTCCGAAGCGAGTACGTCGCGCCCGCGTTGCGCTCTCGCTCACACGTTTCGTGCTCACACGTCGAGTTCCTGGCTGCACATCATGTAGGTCGGCATTATCTGCCAAAGTTGCGGCATGAAGACGAGCGTCGAAAAGCTCGAGATGGTCGACAAGTTCAAGCGCTACGTCAAGAACCATCCGCCGCCCAAGTCGGCCGACATCCGCCCCAAGCGTGAGGGCGATGTCGATGAGCAGCAGCAGCAACAACAGCAGCAGCAACAGCAGCAACAACAGCAACCTGCTGCCGCCTCGACCTCTGCCAGTGCGCAGGAGGCTCCGGCCACTCAGGAGCAAGCTCCCCCGGCCGGAGATGCCGCCGAGGAGGAGGACACGGGCATGACTGGCCCAGTGTCCGACCCGATCCTCCAGGAGCTGGCCGATGCGCGCGCCAACTCGTCCGAGGACTTTGACAGCACGTGGTCGGCTGACACCTCGGCCGATGCTGCTGCGGCGCGTGCGCGTGCATTGCTGCCTGACAAGCTGCGCGACCTTGTGTCTGCTCAAGCTGGAGGTGATGGTATGCTTCAGTCTCCACATCTCTGTGTCTCTCTCTCTTGCGTACACGAAACTCACATTTCTCCCTCCCTCTCCCTCCCTCCCTCTAGCTGAGGAAGTCAGCGATGCCGAGAAGCTCCGAACGTTCCTGTCGCTCGGCTCGCCGTCGGCCGTACAAATCATGACCGAGATCAATCGCCTTGGCAAGGCCTCGAACCTCAGTGCTGCCGATCGCACCAAGCTGCTGGCCGGAGCGTTCTTTGCCGACCTCGCATCGGTGCGCAAGCAGATTGCCAAGTACAAGGGTGTGCTCGCCAAGGTTCTCGGCAACGACACGGCGCAGCAGTCGGTGTTCCTGACGGCGATCGAGGACCTCTTCGAGGCGCAAGAGATGCTCGACGCCGCCGAGACGGCGCGCTTCCTCAAGCAGGTGCCGCTGGTGCTCAAGGACCTCTACGACAACGACATTATCGACGAGGACGTGATTCTCAAGTGGGCCAAGGGCACGTCGGCCGCTGGAACGCAGTTGCGCAAGGCCGCTGCCGCCTTTGTGTCGTGGCTCGAGACAGCCGAGGAGGAGTCCGATGACGAGTAGATCCACGACTCACTCTCGCGCCAAGCACCCTCGCTTCCTTCCTTCCTTCCTCTCGCATCCGAGGATCACCTTGAAGCCTTGCCTCGCTAATCGGCTCAATACAGCATTCACTTCATCATTAACACACCAGCCAGCCAGCTAGCCAGCCAAGCAGCCAGCTTGCCATTTAGTCGTCGATCCGTCAATCATGCACTGAGACGATCAACCCACTACAATGGATTCCTGAGAAGCAACAACATCGGCGCCTCGATGCGCGTTGTAGCTTGCAAGCACTTTACAAGTCATACAGATCATTCTCGACGTTCTCGAGTCGTTGCTGGACGCGCGCATTGATACGGCGAATCGGTGTCGCAGGTCTACATTGACGCGAGAGGCAACCAAGGCGCCGCCGCACTCGGGTAAGAAGCACCGACGACGAAGGATGCGAGCAAGCGAGCGCCGTACTTGGCAGGCACTGGCACCATGTCCCAGCTGTTGCTCAGCGACGAGCTCGAGGCGCGAGCAACCACCGGCGATTGGTCAGCCGACGTGCTCGCCAACGAGAGGCTCTCGTACTCATCGTCGGCGGCACCGGAGCCACGCGGTCGAGTCGTTGCTCGCTGTTGGTCCATCGCGTATCGAGACAGCGCCTCGTGCAGCACGTACTTGGCGCGAGAGGTGTATGTTCGCGCCGTCTCGTCCGAGGCACCGGTTTGTTCTATGAATGATTGAATGACCTTGGTAGCGCGAGGGCGATAGTCGATAGTCGATAGTCGAGAGCCGATTAGAGGTGCTGCATCAGCAGTAGTACTGCCAGCATTGACGACGTCATCATCATCGCCACCACCATCATGGTCGTCATACCTCACGCTTGAGTCGTCGCTTGCTCTCCAAGGCCTCTTCGAGAGCTTCCTCATCTTCTTGCGACAGCTGTGGATCGTGCACTCCCGATCAGACCATCGAATCGATCGAATGAATGTACATGCGCGCTCTCTTGCTCGCTGAGATACCTTGGGTACCATCAAGTACTTCTTGGCGAACATGTCTTCAGTTCGCCAGAGCTTGTTGATGCGTTTAATCTCTGCGACCTACACGATACCGAGGAACATATATCAGATACCAGCGGATAGTCGTCGATATCTCGCTCGCTGCTGTCGCTCTCGTAATCGAACGAAGCCTCGCGCACCCAATCCATCTCACCGCACGTACCGTTGTAAAGTATCGAACCGCTAACCCTTCGAGTGTATCGGTCGGTCGAACCTTGATTCGACGCAGACTCGGATCATGTGCGTCATCGTGGCTCGCGACACCGCCGGCAGCCTTCCGCTTCTTCGAGGGTCGTTGTTGTTGTTGTTTGAGCTCGGCCACGCTCTTGCCACCAATCTGCAACGACGCTAGTGATGTACGCGAGATGACATCTTGGATATCGTCGTGTTCGGGATCGATATCGGTCGCCATCTGTGTGTGTAGGTGTGTGTCTCGAACTCTCTCGTTCTCGATGTGATGCACTCGATATCGGACTCGCAAGCAACAAGCAACAGCAACGCTCGCTCCAGCCCTCGAGCGACCCTTAACTCAAGCGCCCCCACGAACAACCCACACGGATCTCGGACCAATTCAATACATCAAGGACCAACCGACCTCCAATCAATCAATCAATCAGGTCAGTCAGGTAGTAAGTTGGTGGCAATTTCTGTCGTCGTCGGGATGGTTGTCGAGATCGATGGTGTTGGTTCATTCGCTTGCTTGCTGCGCCGCGCTGCCACCTCCAAGCTCGGCACCATGTCTGCGTTGATGCCTCTTGGTGCGTGCACATTGCACCTGGCTATCGTGATCTATCTATCTATCTATCTATCTATCTATCTATCTATCTATCTATCTATCTATCTATCTATCTATCTATCTATCTATCTATCTATCTATCTATCTATCTATCTATCTATCTATCTATC
>Ga0209935_1000542_pt1 | contig 88959 bp, 128 predicted proteins | sample ThiBio_1000_plan_2_FD_183958 | JGI IMG/M metagenome (GOLD analysis project Ga0209935, IMG submission 183958) | Wastewater bioreactor microbial communities from Cape Town, South Africa - Thiocy_cont_1000_plan (SPAdes) | ecosystem: Engineered > Bioreactor > Thiocyanate-remediating >... | reverse complement strand
TCATCGAGTCCTACGATCTAAATTCAATGAAATCAAAATCAATCCTAACGAAAATCTTTCATTTACAAACGAATTCTTGGCCGATTTTCGGTGACTACTTTTAGGCTCATCGTCTATAAAAAAAAAAAGAACTCAATCAAAATTTATTTCCACGAATGCTCGAATTTACGTGCACTCTGTTCATGCGATTGTTGTAGCATAGCCAATCGTTTTTGACGAGGAGCAGATAGAGCCATACTTTCGGTAAGAACAAATCAAAGTGATCCATGAAACCTTTCGAAACTACTGTTGTGATGACGATGACGAGGAAAAACAATCGGAAGAAACAGAACATTGCGTTTTTTTCTCTCTCGTCTCAATGATTCATCGCGAGAGAAACTCTCTGAATTTATTTATCAAGAAAAGAAAACAGTAAATTCACACATGTTACGACACCAATCATAATGTGTTTTTAATAAAATCAAAAAACGTTTGTCGTCGATCTCGTTGTTTGAGATATTCTGCAATACATTCGTATAATTTACCGACGGTTGCGTTTTGGCGTTTCAAAAATTTGTAAATGTCGTTCAATGAATCAATAAATTGTACGTCTCGATAAGCAGCATAAATCAACGGTCGACCAGCTTCCGATGCCGCCATGATTTGTACAATTGCTACAAATTCAAATCGAACATTTTCCTATCAATCTTTACAAAATGAACTTTACCTTTTAAATATTTATCTCCATTAAATGCACCACAACCCCAATTGCCCGTAGCAATAGGAAATTTATACTCGTCATCTTTTCTCAAAGGTTTAAAACTTGCATAAGCTTTAGTTAGTTCTCGATCGATATTGGGAATTGTATATTGTTCGTTTCTATTACGATAGTAAATCGCATCCATTGCGACTAGATGACACCATTTTCTTCCCCAAGTATCTCTTTAAAAACAGAAAACTATCTCGATTAAATTCTTTCTTTCGAATTACTTGAATGTCGGATCGATATAATCACGTTCGAATCGAAACGTGTCCGAATAACCTGTGTACGCTGAAAATTGTTCGCATCCAATCAAGAAAATACATTCATTCTCTTCCATTTTCTCGCAAAGAAGCAAGCTAATCAGCATTTCAGGACAAATAGCAAAACGAATCTCTTCTTGAACACAACCATTACCCAACACTCCTCCGCCCTAATCAATCCTCAAATCTACAGTATATTCTTCTTCACATTTTAGTTACTTACAATATATTTATTCGCAAAATCAACCTAATCAACAATCGATGAATCAAAACAAAAACAAAACGAAACCGATATCTACCTGTAAGACATTATAAATATCTTCGATTTTCTTCTCAGATGTCATATGCATTTCACAAAGAGGTTCCGTTGATTTACTCCAAGTTGGGTTCTTTTTTTCTTCTAATTGACGACGCTGAAAAGTGATGACACCCAGTAGTTCTAAACTCAATCGAATAGAATCATTTTATCTTTATAAACCATAGAAAACCTACTTCGTTTAGCAACTCGATGAAAATAATTTAAAATACATTTGAGTTTTTCAACTTTTTTGTCTTCACCACGTTCGTATAATCTAGACAGACAAATATCTTCAAAAGATTGCATATCTACGTACATGTTAACCTACTCATAAAAACTTATTCGATGTGGAAAATTTTTAAATTTATATGTCTCATGAGGGTCAGAACGTTTAGGAAATAGACAGAAGAATTGGCAAGCTAATATCGATGCTGCTTGTTTCTGCGACATTGTCACTGATTTATTTTCACCACTACGTAATAAAGGCAATGCCTTAATTAATAAATACAACAAATATGAAATATATTTTCATGATTTTAATTTACTCGACTACAGATTTCATCAATTTTCATTGCAAAATAACATATCTTAGGTAATACAGTCGATATAAAATCAATTCCTTGACCCTTTTTATATTCCTAAAATTTGTCATATTTCGTCATAAGTATTCAATAGAAATGCTGACGTACAACGATTGCTTTTTCTAAACTAGATAAATCAAATACTCGACGACTGCAACGTTCGATTGTTCTCTAATTTAAACGAACAACATATTCAGGCAACAGAAAAGATCGATTTACTTTAAGATCCTCCATAGTAGCAATTTTTGCTTCACATAAATGTCTTAGATATTTTAATTCTGAACAAATACCCGGCCATTTTGAAATTTTATCTTTCTTGAAAACAGAAACAGACAAAGTTACTTTTTAAGAACATGATTCACAACAATTCTTTACGTCGACGTTTCTCTTTGAACAAGGCATACGAACATAATCCCGATCCCAGTCATCTTTGTAAGAATTATTAAAAGGTTTTGGCTCAACATCCTTATTAGTTTGATCGTATTTGAATTGCTATCGGAGAAAGATCAAATCAAAACATTTATCATTCGAGGATAATTCTCATTACTTTAATCATTAAAATATGATCCTTAGAATTTTCCATCTCTTTAAGAGGCGGTGGTTGTGGTGAACGATTAACAAACCAGTCGAATCCTTTACCCTGGAAATAAAACATGCATATTAATATCTACGATCGATTTGTAAACTTACATAGGATACAGTTTCCATGGGGTCATTTCCACGGTATGCTGGATCGTCATTTTCAGGTGTTTCATCTATTTATACATGAAATATGATTACAACAGACAAATCTAAGTAAATTGGAAATCACCTTCATTGTCAGACTCATTCGCATTGTCATCGTCATCGTCATCATAGACCGATACCTGTTCATTGTAAGAATTATCATTGCCACCACTAGCCATTTATGTAAAATAGAACTTGGTCTTCAATGAATAGCAAAAAAAGGAATGTTTGATAGCCAAAACGTAAAAACGTGCACTTTTATGTAGTTTTCAAGGTAAAAGAACGGAAGAAGAAGAACAACGGTAGAGATATGGTTTTTTGCATACGAATAACACACACCGATAAAAAAAAGGAAATTCAGACATTTAATTTCGTATAGATGACACTGGTGTCTTCAGAATATAATCGAATAGTGAACCTTGTTTATATACACGACAATAGTTGCATAGATATTGATATAAATCTCTGACTGTTGCTCTTTCTTTTTTCAAATATTGTTGAACTGTAGAACAGGATTTCACTAAATCTTTATCACGATAAGCTGCATAGATCAAAGGTCGTTGCGCTTCCGAAGCAGCTATCCATTGAATAATCACTATCGATACATTTCCTCATTCAGATTCTATTCAACAGATATTCGCTTTACCTTTCAACTGTCGATCGCCATTAAATGCTCCACAACCCCAATTTCCAGTAGCAATGGGAAAATGATATTCAGATGTACCACCAATTGGACTGAATCCAATGAAAGCTTTGAATAACTCACGATCGATTTTATCCATACTATATTGTTCTGTCCTATCACGAAAGAAAAGAGCATCGATAGCTACTAAATGACACCATTTACGTCCCCAATTGTCACTGGAAATTACAAAAAACAATTTTCACGTTTTCCTCAACACCCGAAAGTTTAACCGAAATACCTCGGTGTATTATCAGCATAATCTCCATTGAATTCAAACGAGTTCGCATATCCTCGATAATTCGAAAATCGTTCACAACCAATTAAAAATACACATTCATTGTCTTCCATGACTTCACAAACAAGTAAGCTAACAAGCATTTCAGGACAAATCGAAAAACGAATTTCTTCTTGAACACAACCATTACCCAACACTCCTCCACCCTAATCAATTCTCAAATCTATATTTTTCACATTTCTCTGATTTCTTACGATATATTTATTAGCAAAATCCACTTGTAATGCATTTGGAACATCTTCAATCATAGCATCACTACTCAATTGTAAATCTACGAGATTTGATCGTGAAAATTTCCAATTTGGTCGTTGTCTTTTCGGTTTTGAAAATCGCAGAAAAGTTATGAAACCATTTGGCACTAAATCTTGCAATCGATCAAAGAAAATAACAGTGAAACTCTCTATACTTTCAGTTGTTATACGTTTGAAATAGTGTAAAATACATTTTAGTTTTTCGAGTTTCTCTCGTGGACCATTTGCATACAAACTTTAGCATTACAATGTGAATGATTAAGTTGAATTTAAACAAATACTTACAGGTCGAAATTCGGATTTTGAAAATTCTCAGAGTCTCGACTAGTTCGATGAGGAAACAAACAAAAAAATGAACAGGCAAGCAATGATGCCGCTTGTTTTTGTGACATTGTTACCGATCGGTTCGCTTCAATGCGTAGCAATGGCACTGACTGAATACGAGATCCAATTTATCATACCAAGAAAAACGAAATTCTCACTTGACTACAGATAGTGTCAACATTTAAAGCAAGTGAACAAATATTTGATAAAACAGTCGACATAAAATGACCACGTTCTTCATTCGAATACTGCAACAATCATCTCATTCAATTCAACAGAAAATATAGATCATTATCCTACTTCGTTAATCAACTTTTCTAAGCACCTTAAATCACGATCAACTCCTGTACAACGTCTAATAGTTGTCTTAAATACAAATAAAGCAATTAACTCAAATCGATTGGCTATATTCACCTTTAAATTGTCTACAATTGCGTGTTTCTTATCGCATAGTTCTTTGAGCTCTGTCAATGCATCACAAATAATTGTCCAAATTGGCTGTTTTCTTTTGTGCTTAAACAAAATGAAAACTAAATCGAAATAACAAATTTTAGTCACCTACAGTCACGTTCGATGGTGAACATGGCATTTTAACATGATTTTTATCCCATCGATCTTGAAAGAGATGGTTTGCATTGATAGGTTCATGTGTTTTATCAGGTTTCGATGAATTTAATTCAAATGGCTGTGAAATCAAATCAAATTTATTTTTTCAACTTTTGCGAAAGAAAAACACACACATACTGCAGTCATAAATTTACAATTAAGTTCCTTTGACACATCCTTCATGTTCCTGAGAGGAGGTGGTTGAACAGTAGTCGTTTTGTGGTGTCCGATGACATCCACTTGCGATTTCTTATCATCGATTTTCAATGGAGACAAATATTCATTGAGCATTTCTTCCTCAAACTCGAGTTCTTTCGACATAATTAGATAAAATGAAAAGTTTTCTGAAATAAAAGCAATCCCGATATGATAATCAAATCAAAAATATTAAAAAAAAACAGTTGGCTTTAAGTTTTCCTAATGTTTTCGTCGAAGTTCTTTCACGGATGTTTGAAGAATCAAGTCGAATAACGAACATTGCTTATATAAACGTGAGTATTTATGAATATACCAATATAAATCTCCGACTGTAGCTCTTTCATTTTTCAAATATTGTTGAACTGCATCAAAAGCTTCAATTAATTTTCTATCGCCGAAAGCGGCATAGATCAAAGGTCGTTGTGCTTCCGAAGCAGCCATCCATTGAATAATCGCTATAGACAATTTTCTTCTCATTCAGAATCTATTCAACAGATATTGACTTTACCTTTCAACTGTCGATCGCCATTAAATGCTCCACAACCCCAATTTCCAGTAGCAATGGCAAAACGAGAATCCGGACTATCGTCTATTGGACGGAAGCCAGCATATGCTTTGAATAACTCACGTTCAACTTTATTCATTTGATATTGTGCTGTCTTATCTCGAAAGAAAATAGCATCGATAGCTACTAAATGACACCATTTACGTCCCCAATTGTCACTGGAAATTACAAAAACAATTTTCACGTTTTCCTCAACACTCGAAAGTTTAACCGAAATACCTCGGTGTATTATCAGCATAATCTCCATTGAATTCAAACGAGTTCGCATATCCTCGATAATTCGAAAATCGTTCACAACCAATTAAAAATACACATTCATTGTCTTCCATGACTTCACAAACAAGTAAGCTAACAAGCATTTCAGGACAAATCGAAAAACGAATTTCTTCTTGAACACAACCATTACCCAACACTCCTCCACCCTAATCAATTCTCAAATCTATATTTTTCACATTTCTCTGATTTCTTACGATATATTTATTAGCAAAATCCACTTGTAATGCATTTGGAATATCTTCAATTTTCTTTCCATTTAACAAAGATAAATCAACAAGGTTTGTATTCGAGTCATTCCAAAGTGGACCATCTTGATGTCGCAATGCAAAACGTCGGAAAGAAATAACACCATTCGGCACTAAATTTCAAAATCCAGCATGCTCATGACACTGAATCCACCTACTTTTTAGTGAGATTCGTCTGAAATAATTGAAGATACATTTAAGTTTTTCCATTTTCTCCGCTGAGCCACGTTCGTATAATCGATTGAAATTTGGATTTGGAAATCTTTCAAATGCACGAATGGCGTTTTTGTCTGAACGATTTGGAAAAATGCAGAAAAACGAACAAGCTAGCAAAGCAGCTGCTTGATGTTGTGACAGAGTAACTGATTTATTCGATTGACAACGAAGAACAGGAGGTGCCTGTAAAGACAATTTAAAACTATCGAAGTACAAAACTAATAAAATTACTTCAGGGCAAGTGGATTCGAGTGTTAATACCAGTTCGCAGATTTTCGACAGAGTAGTTGTCATGAAAGTGTGACGTTCGTTTCTGTTGTATAACTTTGAATGAAATGAAATTTAGCTGATAGAGAAATTTTCATTGATGAATAATTACGTTTTCGATAAGTGTTCCTAAACTGGTGAGATCATAATTGACTCCTGATACACTTTGAATAGTTGCTTGTAAATTATGAAAGCTAGCAGATCCGTTGTCACATTTTGCTTTCAGATTAGCTATCGATTTTAGAGTAAATTCCCAAATTGATGTATTATCATGCTTTTCAAACGGAATTTATTCGAAATCATTTTCTTTTAAATAACTTACTGTTCTATTCGATTGTGCATAGGGCATATGAACATGATTATCATCCCAAAAACTAGCCACTCTCCCTCTATTTCCACCTGCTACAGTCGGTTCAGGTGGACGATGGGCAGTCTGTTTGAATGGTTTAATCAAAAACGTATGATTTTCATCACGTATTTGATTCATTTCAATCAGTCTTGGTGGTTGTTTAGATTTTTCGACAAGTTTATCGATTGGTACTCCCTTTCAATCATTACACAATTCCTGAAAGCAACTAATCAATCGTTCGTCTTACTTTGATTATAGGATTGAAATTATCACCACGAGCCAATGCATTGAATATATCTGGATAAACACTCATGAATCTCTTGCTAATTTCTAAATAAAAATCTACCTTGTTCGATATCTTTGTTCATATCATTGTGTTGTCCTCCTTGTGGAGGACTTCTAGTTGTGTCTGGAATTCTGAATGGAGCTCCTCTAGATTGCCGATGCATGTCTTCGTCTTGACGTAGTCCTTGTGGTGAATAATTTTGTTCAGGATTTCGTTGGCGATTGTCGTTCGATTGTCTATGAGGTCCTTGTTGACGCATGTCTTCGTCTTGACGTTGTCCTCGCGGTGAAGGAACGTGTTCAGGATTTCGTTGACGATTGTCGTTCGATTGTCTACGAGGTCCTTGTTGACGCATGTCTTCGTCTTGACGTAGTCCTCGCGGTGAAGGAACGTGTTCAGGATTTTGTTGGCGATTGTCGTTCGGTCGTCTATGATGTGCATTATTATTATTATGATTATTATGTTGTCCATGACGGTTTCCATGCGGATTCGGTGGTAAAGGTCGCCTCTCTTGATTGTCATTCGTATTCAACGAATAGGAACTGATACAGTCGCCCATTGAGATGCTTTGTTTGAAAATTCGGCGAAAAAGAACTTGAAATATTTCTGTGTCGGTTTGTGTCAATAGTTCGTACTATTTTCTCTGAATACGTGAGTTGATTTTACTTGTTGTGTTGCTTTATTTATCCCGTATTGGAGGAAAAAGAACGGAAGAAGAAAAAAGAAAAGAAAGAGAACGGCCGGTGGCGCGCACGAGGTTTTCTGTTTTTCAAAACACAATTTGATAAAGAAACAAAGTTATCATCTCGTTTGGTTTATCAACACAGATTCGAGTGTTTACCATAAAAGATTGTATATTTAAATCAATGTTTAACGAGAAATATTTTATCCATCCAGTGAAAGCCACAAAACGAAGGTTTTGACTAGACTTAACATTTTCGATATCAGGTGTTGACTGAGCAATACATTCATCGCTTATAACTTGTGTCTCAATTAACTATGAATATTCAACCAGAATTCTACTTTTGTTTTCTTTACTTTCAATTGTCAAATATTGGTTTGATTTCGTAAACTTCAATGGATAAATAAATTAATCTTTCGTTGATTTCAAATTTCTGTTCGAAGAATTCGAGTATCCAATTTTCAATCGTTAAATATTCGAATTGTGAATCAGATTTTAAAAATTCCTCAAAACATCCTTCATCTTCGAGAAGCATTGAATATCATTCTCATAGCTGAAGGTTTAGCGATTCGTGATTATCCACATGACAAGAAACAAAACTAGATATTACGATTTTTTTTAATATTATGAAAGTATAAAAAAAAAGATGATTAAATGTCATAGAAATGGACTGTCAATATGAGTTCGTATTGATTGCAAGAGATTAGTCGAATCGGAATTATACTTGAGATAGATTTGAAAAAGTAATCGATATAAAGTTCGTTGATCACCGTCGAGAATATCGTTGATTTGACAGTAATCTTCGATATCAATTCCAGCTAAAATGTCGAACAAATTGATTCGAATGCAAACACAATTGTATATGATTTTACCTTGTTTCATCAATTGAAAGACTAATTGTAGATTGACGTGCGATTGTTCACGATCGATCGGTTGTTTTCGATGGAATTTATTGAAAATCGGACAGTAATTCTCCAAATGAGATAATAAATACAGCAGATACAATCCGTTTTGAAAATCTTCGACGAGAATTTGTTTGATATGAATTTGATATCGATTGAGATTGGAATTACAAAATTTGACGAGATTCATTTCGAGTTGAGGTACTTTCTCAGGTGCGAGATCGAATAATGTATCAATGAGATCACCGTATTTCGGTTTGTGTATTGAATCGATGAATGTTTCATCGATAAATCGTGTTTGTAGAATTTCATTTCGTTTTTCAACGCAAATAACTTTCAAAATTAAACTTTTCGGTAGATATAAATCCGATATCTTCTCGAAATGTTGTCTCATTGCTAAAAGTAAATGTAAAATAGCGATTAAATCTCGATTATAGATCTGTTCGAATGTCCATTTAATCGATTGATTTAAACAAATATCCAAATAGTCTAAAACTTTTCTCAATGTCTGTTTTTTCGCTTGTTCCGAGAGAGGTAGATCATTTTCAAGTAGTCGAATATTCGGTTGATAGACTTGAATTAATTTACTAAGAATATATCCATCGTAGACATCATCTTCAAGTGATCTGACAATAATCGAGTCTTGTTTTAAATTTGAATTAATCCAAATCAAAAGAACGTCAATCGTTCGTTTAAAATCAGGATTTAAATATGAATTCGGTGCGAGAACAACTCGTTGATCGCCTTCGTCTAACAAATACGAATCGTGCGGATTGCTATCTGACGATAATTGGAGAGAACTTAGACCTTCTTGAACTAGTTTTGTAGCTTCATGTCGTTTCTGCTGACGACGTTTAAGTGTATTCGAAAGTTCATTCATCTGAAAAAAAAACAGATTTATTTATTTATTATCATGCAACACTTCAAAACAAGATTAAATAGAAAGAGCACACGGATAAGAGAGAAAACAGAATATTTTTAAGGATCAATAAATGAAACCATGATGTAACGTTTGCCTTTGACAACTGGTAGACCTTCGTGTAAATGAGTTAGACGACCTGGATGAATCAATGCCCAACCACGGCGTGTCGAAGCCATTGTGCAATTATATCGAAGAAATCGACAGCCACCACCCTTGACAAACAAAATTAGTAAATAGGAGAAAAAAAACTGCAAATTTGATTTTACTTCGTAATCCTTTTCAACGTCATTCAGAGCTAAATTAATCGTGTAAGTCGATGCATCATGATGTGGTCGGAGTTTATATTGATATTCCGGCATATATCGAACAACGAAATTCAAAAGTGCTCGTGGTGGCTAATTGAGAGAAGAAAAACGAAATTGATCTCAAACGAAAATATATAAACTCACATCGTTGTAATAGCCTGTGTATAATTTCTGTTGAATTGGTTGAATAAATGTTTTGAGAATGTGCAGCCAATGTTCATTGAAATCGACTTGTGTCATGTGAATGTCGTCAGTTGGCACGTTTTCGTATCCGCCAGCTAATCGTGCGTCCTGAAAAATCGATTGTGTTTGTTTTTGCAAAGGAAAAAACTGTTGTTCGGTTTACATTATGTGCTGAGCCGGACCATTGGTTGAATGTTTCCATGAGATAGACGAGATCTTTGGTGAATTCATCGGTAACCATTGGAAACCAGAAGACATCGGGACATGGCTTGAAGAAAAACAAGCAAAACTATCGAAAGAACTGGTTGGTTGATTAGTTAGTTACTTGTTGAAGAGTTGTATTTGGGTCGAGAGCTTTGTAGTAATCGGGGTGGATGTATCGAGCTTTCCAATCCTAATGATTGATTTCAATCGAAATGAAATCGCTTTTTTTTTAGACAAAAAAGAATTTACTTGAACATTGTTAAAGATTTCGTAGAGTTCAGGTAGAATCAATGAAGTATTAAAATTATCCGGATCGATCAAATGTCCGTATTGAATTTCATTATTTAAATAAATAAAATAACCCTGAAGTTAAAAACAAAAAAATCAAAAACTCAAAACTACAATTCTCCGCATACGGCATCTCGTAATGATCGACTGAATTTCACATCAGGATCGATCGTCGGATCGATATATTCCGGTGTAAAACTTCTCAGCAATGATCCATTAATCAAATAACAGTTCGACACATGTGGAACATTGAATAAACCTCTATAAATCAAAAACAAACAATTCTTTCTCTGAACAAACAAAAAGTCAATTCTACGTTTTCTCTCGATTAATAATCTCGACATAATCATTCGATCGTTTATAAAATCCTTGTTCATTCAAATCTCCCCAAAAATTGCTCCAGGTTTGCTCAGGTCTGATTAACAACGGTGCGAGAATCGTTCGATTGAGTGAAACTAATTTCTTCAATATCTCGGGATTGTCGAGCTGAACAATCGAATCAACAACAAACAGATAATCGCATTTATCTTCTTGACATTCAGAACTAAACATAAATGCGTGCAGATTTTATTGATGAAAATTTTCGTTTTTCAAACGAATTACATGGCTTGTTGTCGAGCTTCGCCTTCGGTGACATCTTCGTCTGGATTGATGTATTTCACGAATTTGTATTTATTCTCTTGAAATTTACTCATGTAGATTTGAGTTAGATTTTTATGATATTCGACCTGAAAGAGATTTTTGATTTTCCATGACAAATTACAAAAACAGTTTCGAATAACAAACTTGATTATGAATTAAAATCGCGAGTTTTTCTTTCGGATAAGTTAAATTGAGAATTTTCTCGAAATATTCTCGAAGAAATGGAGTTGGATATTCAATAAATACGGCGATATAAACCATTGGCCATTCATCATCCTTCTAAACATTCCATTGACAATTTCTCTTCGCAAAAAAAAGAAAAACTTCTCATCTTACATAATCAACTACATTCTCTTGACATTGCAAACAACCTTTTGTCGGCGACCAAGTCCGGCCAATGTAATTGCTGATGTAATTCAAAGCTCTCTGTAAAACAAAATCGAATTATAAAAATCAAAAAAGAAAAGGAGAATCTCGACTTTAGCTGGTCCATTGCCGTGAATGACAATCGGAGTCGAATTAGTCCATGAATTGTACACGTAGACTTCGTCGTTTTTAACGGGCAGTTCGAGTTCATCGATTGCACCGTTTAAATTCATGAAAATCTCGGCACGTTTATCCAAAACAATCGACCATTGATTCTTCAAATGAGAAAATCAACTGTTTTTTTTATTTGTTTGATTCATTTCAAATTCAGCCTACTCGAGTTTGCTCATTGAGAAAGATTTTCGTGTAGAACAATTGATCATCTTCGGTATCGTCGATTGTTTCTTTACTCATAATCATTTCATAGATATCCGATGCGTAACCAATAAAACCTCCTGAATTCAGAAAACGTTTCTCGTGACTTTCAACAAATGGATAATCATACTAAATGAATGCATGAAATTTTAAAAAAATTGTGTTTTTTTTTGTTACTTGAAGATTTGAATCGGGCCAACAGAAATCTTCAGCACCGAAAACAATTCGTGCTGGTTTAAATGACTCGAATTTTTCCAATAAAACATCAACTGTTTCCGCGAAAATAACATCATAAGCATCGGAAAAAAGAATAATTGTCGTTTTATCATCTTTATATTTCGCTAAATTCTCTCGAAGAATATTTATTTTCTGTCCACCACCAGCTGCATTCTTCATATCTCCACCTTTCCATTCTTGACCAAGACCATAGATCTAAACACGCAAATCAAACATTCAACATCCTTTGTCCAATCATAGATTACTTCATATTTATAACCATAAATATTCAATGAACGAACAAAACGATGATAGCCATCTGTTTGATTAGTTGCAACGGAAACAACGATTAGATCGTCTAGAACAAACTCATTCACTCTCAATAACAACAAAATCGAACTCAATAATACCTTTATTTAAACCATAAATCGAGAGAAAATTGCTGAGCAATACACTCGTTATCAATATCCACAACATCTCAAATGTAAACACACTCAACTGCTATCCGTTCTCGTTCTTTCTATCGAACATTAAGTGCATAAATGCGTTGTACATATGTATAGAAAGATAACTCAAGATATTTCCCATTTGTCAGATGAATTCATTTCCGCCGCCGTCGTCATCATCAACAACGGCAGCGATTGCTTAGGTTCTTCCCCACGCATTTTTTTGTTCCGTTTGCCGGAAATATATATATGTGTATGTGTGTGTGTGAACATTTCATATCTCGAAACGTTTTCTCGGACGTTTATTCTTTTTATTGTTTTATTAGCCGTTCTATATACGTGTATAAATAGAAAAGTCTATTCTTTTATGGAGAAATGTTATTAATATGAAAATTAAAAAAGAAAAGAGAGAGAGAAGGAGAGAGGAAAAGAAAACACCGTTGAGAAAATAGTATTTTATTTGTCAAATGTCATTGAATTTTGACACGGAGATCTTAGACAAATAAAAACATTTTTTTTCTATTAAAAAAAGAAAACTAATTTCCTCTTTGCATTTCAATGATGGTGAATTCAAGAAAACGTGATATTTTAGAACGATATAGACAATTATTGGAGAATAATCTTATTCTCACCGATAATTTACTTCGATGGTTTCGAGATCGAAGAGTATTTCCCGAATTTATTTTCGATGATATTCAAGTAAACAAAGCCAAAACATCGGCACTCGACTAAATCGATTGCTATAAGTTGTTTTTTGACTTCTATTCAGAGTTTACCAACACCATTGGATAGGAATAAGAAATTTCTCTCGAATATCATCGATAATGGTGATACAGCATTTATGAAATTAGTCGAAGGTTTAATTTCTAATGGACAACCATTTCTCGGTGAACTTCTCGAACGTGAAGATAAGAAAACAGCCGAAACAAACAATGATGTCAGTGAACGAGTTGTTATCGATGATGAAATGCTGAGAAAATGTCCGGGCATCGATAAATTACGAGCAGATACGAGAGAGAAATTGAAAATCTATCTTCAAGAACAAGTAGATCAAACAAAAAAAAGCGAATCAATCAATAAATTGTTTTCTCTAGTTACTCAAAGCACATTTAGCCGATACATGGAAAGGACAAAATCAGTTGAAATCAGTTGAATTAATCAATTTAAAACGGCAACATTACGAAACTCAACAGAAACTAGCCGATTCAATTGAAGAGTAGGAGATGTACTGATTTTTTTTCGTTTTTTGTAAATCTACTGGTTCATTTTAGAGAAAAACGAAGTGTCGTTCATTTGAAAGACACATTACGAAATGAACACGAACTTTTACAACAAAAAGTGGATTTCAATCTCTCGAAAATCATATTGTTTACTTCTTTTTTTTTGTTTTGTTTTAGGATGATCAAATTAAAGAACTCCGAAGTGAATTAAATCGTCTTCAATCTGAGTTTGAACAGAAATGGTCAAGTCAAATGCGAATGGTTCGCAGATCAATTCATTTTTCATCAATATTTTTTTTGTTTCTCGTTGAAGATCGACGCAAACAATCGAAGTGTTTTCAAAATGAACGATAAAATGTCGATACTCACCGAATGGCTTCGAACAATCGGTACGAAAGAAAGATTTCTCTCATTGAATCATTTGTTTGTCTCTTCTTATTCAAGAAAATATCCTACAAATTCATGACGCTCCGATTGCCTTAGAAAACGATACAGCTGATCAATTGCAGAATAAACTCAAGCAATACACAAAAAAATTCGAGTTATTACAAAATCGTGGCATCGGTAGAATCAACTGGCCAATTTTCTTTTTTTCCAAATTCTTTGTTTTGTTTTTTTTTTATTAGGAACGGATAAATTAAAAGAAGATTTACATGAATCGATATTCACAAGTCGATATTTGCCAATTGAAGATCGAAAGAACAAATCATTTCACGATTTACTCATGCGTTTGTACGGGCCGGATCAAGTGAAAGAACTAGCAGCTATTTGCACGAAAGATGTTGTTCAATCGAAATCGGATCGAGATCATTTCAATGAGATTCGTATTCGAGATTTGAAAATCGAAGAACTCAATCGATTGAATCGAGAATTACAAAGTGAAATCGAGCGTCTTAAAGCACGATCGAATTCATCGACGGAACCGAATACGACTCGACCGAATAAACCGCAATGGCGACCTGTGCCGCCCATAGTTACGGTTAAAGCTCGTGAAAAACCGAAAGTTCGACAAACATTGAAACCTATTTCAGTTCAATTTGATAATAAGCCTGGACCCACATTTCCGAACTAAATCATTTCTCTTCTTTCTTTTCTGATTAACAAATAAATAACCAAACTATATTATTCACTCAACTGATTCATCGAAGTCAAATTTAGCCTGAGAAGGAGAAAAAAAAGCGAGAAATGCTTCAGTATTTCTCAATAAAATATCCGAAAACTAGCACCTCGAATAAGAGTGAGGGTGTGTGTGCGTTTTTTCTTTTCTTTAATTGCATGAAACGAGATTGTTAAATCTCTCGATCGTCGACGAATGAATAAAATATTTACTCGTTTCCCGCACTCGTTATTATCACTATTGAATTATTGATAGACGCATGATGATTTTTTTTTGTGCTCATTTATTGTTCATCATTATGTGTATACACACACATATTTAGTCAAAACAAACTCGTTATACCTATCTCGCCGAAGAGAGAGAGAGAGAGAAAAGGAAGAACTAAGTGGGTTGAATACTGAGAGAGAAAGAGAGTGAGAGAGCATATATTAAGAAAGAAATATTAATAATTGTATCACTTCATATAAGACGACACAACGCGCAGTATTTCCTTTACACAAAAGAGAAAAGACTAACCAAGTATTACTATTGAAGGTAATAATTATTCATGTTTATTATTTATTCCTGTCTATATTGACATAGCTCTCCGACGAAGAAGAATATTGAGTTTCACTTGCATTTGATTTAGATATGAATACAACAATGTTGGTTGCTGCTTTAATCAGCTGTCTTTTACTTATGGTATATCGATTGAATTTCGTATATTTTGAATTGATAGAAGTCATGTGTTTTAGTTCAATGTTGCTCATGCATTTACATTAGCTGATAAGACAAATGATGATGAACACGCATTGATCGTTGAACGACCATTGGGTATTTCTCCGAATAAATATCTTTCGATTTTTCAAGATGATGGTTCGATGCTCGACAATTCCGATGAATTCGACGAACACGAACTCGCCAAACGTCGATTCAATGCTTGGGCGGGCAAGCGAAGTTTAATGAGTAAACGACGTTTCAATGCTTGGGCAGGTCGACGTTAAAATTTGAATTTTAAATATTTTTCAAATGAACGTTCTTTTTGTCTCTCTCTCTCTCTCTTTCTCTCTTATGAAATCCTACGAATAAATCATTTGAATGCGCGAATTCATTTTACTCTAGTTTTCATTTCATTGTAACACATGACAACAAATCAACTCGAAGAACTTCAAACTCGTTTGATGATGTTAGAAAAATGTCTTCAATTGAAAACAAACGAATGTGCGTATTATCGAACGAAAGTTCATTTAATGCAAATTAAATCGAAACAACCGGCCAACGATTGTCTCACTAAACAGCAATCGTATAGTTTTATTTCTTTGTTGTGTTTTCGGTTTGCTTTTCTTTCGAACATATTTTTAGTTTAGCTCAAGATAAAAATATTCAATGCAATGATAATGAACTTTCATCGAACGACAATTCACATACGATTCTTATGATTCGTTTGCCTCGACAATTTCTTCGATCACTTCAAAGTCAACAAACGAAATCCAAATTTAAAGTTCATTTTTCATCGGCATTGCTGAATCAATTATTTCAATCGATGGATTTCAATTCCACGAATCAACAATTAACAATTCAATCTCAATTCGGACCGATTTCAGCAACAATTAATCCGCCGCCGTCGGATTCAAAAGCAATTCGTGTCAAAGCTGAACTACATAACAAACCGTTTCCAAGTATTCGCAAACGACATGTCTGTCGAACGAGTACACTGAGCACATTCAATGAAAGTTCTTTAACTAATGTCACAAGTTCATCATCGATCAGTTAATTGAGAACAGAAATTTATTGAAAATAAACGAATTTAGTCATAGATTTCGTCACCATATTGATTCTTTCGAACAGTTGATCGTTTTTTGTTTGTTGTCGTTTGTTCATTAGCAACGACTGGTTGAGGAGGAGGTGAAGGTGAAGGTTTAACAGCTGGATATTTCGATGCGTATTCAGCTCGATTTCGTTGACGTAATTCGTCGTAAGTGACCATCTTGGGCGACGAGCTTTTCTCGATCGATGGACTTGAATCATCATCATCGTTGTCATCAGCGTCTTTTGTGTTGAAAATATTCGCTGTTGTTGTTTTAGGAACAATTTCTGGCGGTTGTGCCCTTTGAAAATCCACATGTTTTTATTTAATAAATATGTCATTTGTTTCGCTTACATATCCGATATGTAATCGTAGGGTTTCGATTCTAAAGTATGAGCTAGATTAGAATTAGGTAATTTCTGTAGAATTAATCGTCGACATTCGGGAATATACGATGCTTTACCCAATAGATAAGCTAGAGTGGAGAAATTGGTATTCTTTTAGAAGAATCAAGTTTTTGTTTTCTTGATTTACCAGTAAATACTGACGCAGCTAGTTTTACTCCGTAGAATTTCGGTATGAAACTTGGATCTAAAAATAAACACGTGTTTCTTTTTTCGTATTTGATTAACAAAACGAAATTTTGTTACTATTCAATCGACGATAGGTCATAAAAGTCGTTGTTATTGCCATTAACGGTACGGCTAAAGAAAAAAAAGTCAAGCTTCTCTTTTGTTAAACATCGGCGAACTCACATCGATACCAAAAGCTATTCTTTCGACATTCATCCATCAATGCACTTTCCTCTTTCGTCAATCGAAACTAGACAAATAATTCGAATGCAATCATCAATCAATCAATTCATCGATCACTAACCTGTGAGCCCATGTTGCAAAAAAGATTCTCTTCAAAGAAAACAGATAAATAGCCTTTTTTGTGTTTATTAATTTAATTAATTTAAATAAAAAAAAAAAGAAAGAAATATTGCTGAATGCTTTTTTTTTGTTCTCTTCTTTGTCGTTTTGTTTAAGAAAGAATACAGAAATGAAGTACAAAGCAAAGATTAATCTTAACACACACAATTACTGCAATTGAAATTTTCAATCAAGAAAACAAAGAAAGAAAGACAGAAAGTCACCGTTGATTAAGCAGATCAAACAGAACAACAAAAAAAGAAATAAAGATATGAGAGTAAACAATTAGTAACAACCATCATTCCATGAGACAGGCGTAGGTATTCGACTTCGCGAGAGATTTCTGGACGATGATGTTGTTGTTATTGGCCTTCTAAATCAAGACAAAGATATAAAATATTTGAAATATTGAGAGTGAGTGTTAGTCATGCAATGTTAGTGAAGAGATTTTTCTATTACTCAGATCTATTTAAAATCTGTTCAATGTTGTACGACGAGATGTAAGCGAATGATGACTGCAAAAAAAGATGTCGAATGAATAACTTTCAGTTTTCGCGTGCATACCGTGTTAGATTTGATGTTGTTGGTTTTTGTGGTTTGTCGACTGTGGTGGGTATGCCACTTTTTCTGCCTTGACTAAACGATGACGATGAACTGCGTGGCAGAGCTGCTGTTTGAGGTAGCATCGTTCGTCGTTGTGGGCCGACTTGTGATCGAAATGGTTTGTTACTCACATCGTTGAGTAGACCATTGGATACTTCAGTCGACGGTGGTTTCGTCGGTCGTTGAATCGATGAGGAACCGTTTTGAGGTTTACCATTGAGTGTATTTAAGTTGGTTTGCGAGCCACGATAGATAGGTGGACGTGTTCGATTGTTATTCGCTGAATTTGGAAGGAGACTAACACGTGTTGCTAATGTAACAGGAGGTTTGCTTTCGACAGCTGGGTGTGGTTCATGAACAACTGTTTGAGTATTCGCTCGTTGATAACTATTCGGTCGAATAGTTGATCTAAAATCGAAGTTGAGCGTGTTGCAGGAGAGAATTGCTCGTAATTACGCACCTGATAACTGCAGATTTCGGTGCAAGTGGAGGTTTAGTTGCTGAAGGTTCTATAAGAATCAAAACATGATCATGCTTATTGAAACAAATAAATAATAAAAAATATGTTTTTTTTCTTTTCTTTTTCGTTCTCTATGCATATAAATACACCTATGTCATGATTAATCTCGAAGCATTTCGTTGTTGTTTTTGCCATCTGACATGAAGAACGAAAAGATCAAAATCGAATTATTACATCTCAAGGAAACTTTGCCAAGTAAATCAGAAATATAAAAGAACCTTTTATTGATTTCTGTTTTAGAAATCTCACGGTCAAAACACGGATCTCCATCGAAATTAGTGAAAAAATGCTCGTCCTTGAACAAATCACATTACGCCTACGATAACCTTGCATACGGGCCCACGAATGAAATCAAAAACATCGGTGAAATCTAAAACTTTTTCTGTGGAATTTTGTTTGTTAATAAACTCACTTGTCGACGCAAGCGAAACAGTCGAACCGCCTGAAAGCAAAGAAGAAAAAAAACAGCATAAGCAAATGGTTAAAGCAAGACCAAAGTCAGAAAAGACAACAGGCGGGTTAAGAAGGCTCACAAACAACCTGAAATTCGAGTTTTTGTTTCGACGAAATTTCTCCTGGATATAAGTCAAAAACAAAGATTCGCTTTTTCGTTCGCTCTTAAACATACCGAGAGGTTTTGCTAGTGGAACTTGTCGATCAGCTTGACGTAGATCTAGAAATTCGAAATTCAAAATCCATCGAAATCCTTAGTTTTTTTCCCGTTACTTTCGAGTTGAACTTTTGCCATAACTAGAAAAAATCAACAAAAAGTTTTTGTAAGGAAAAGTTCAGTTGACGATATCAAACCTTCTAAATCTGTATAATCCAATCGCTCTCTCGATGCATTTTCATGAACAGGTGATTTCGAACGAATTGGCGAACTTAATCGACCGTTTGACGAATGAACTGGTTGACTAACATTTTCAAGAAAATTATGACACGATAAACTTCGTATCGTTCGTGCTAAACGAAAAACCCAATTCTCTCTCCAATCATTTCTTTGTATAATCAAATTCTACCATTAGACATATCATCTAATTTGCAAAGAAGTCGATGTTTATTTGCATTAATATCATTACTCTGAAATTCCTTATGTACCCACGAGAAGATATTCTCTCTCGATGGTTCACGTTTAATCGGCATATCGATTAACCTAGAACAAAACAAAATCAAGTTCATTATCAATTCGTGTGATCTCTCAGCTCACCAAGCATCGTCCGGTTCGGCCGATGCGTCGAATAGATTGACAGTTTCGATTTTATCGAGACTAACGCCTTCGATTGTTGCATCATATTGTGATTTTCGAGATCGTCGTTTTCTCGTCGAATCTCGTCGTTCTAATTTCATTGGATCCGTATGTTGAACATCATCTTGTCCGCCGCCTGTCGAGCAGAAACTCTCGGTCATCGATTCGCACATGCCAATGCCATCGAGAAGAAAACTGGTTCGTCGACTGCCCGGTCCATCGGTCGATAGACCAGGAAAATGCAAAGTATTGACCGTCGATGTTGTTAATAACGCGACGGATTCGAATGAAAGACGAGCTTGATCAGACATATCGACAGTTATTTATGTTGTAAACTACTAGCCTGTTGTTTTTTGTCTAGAAATGATAAATATTTATTGTTAAATGACCAATGGAGAGTCAGGTTTTCGAGTTTACTGACATCTATTCGATTTAGTTCACTGCGTAGGGTTTTTATTCGCGAACGAATAACCGAATTCGAATGAACCGTCAAAAAATCATCATCATCGTCGAAATTTGAGTCACATGCTTCGACATGAATAATCTTATCGTTATCTTCTAGCTGTTTTTTTCTGTTTTCCTTTTGATTCAGAATTCGTATTCAAATGGCTGAGAAATCTCTCTATCCCGATTTGCAACCATCAGCACCTGTTTTCAATCAAAATACATCCGAAGTTCTCTTCATTCTCAACGATGCTGAGCCAGTCAATGTAGAATTTGTCCTTTCGTTTTGCTAAATCGATCGAACTCTTCATTTAGATCCCCGATTCCGATGAATTCATTCGTCGATTGACTTCATCTTCGAATGATCTTCTCGTCAAATGCGTGTCCATCATCGGCAAACCATCGGCAACCATAAATCATTTCTTTTTTCACGGCAAAGATAAATTCTCTCGACTGGAATCGTGTAGTTTCGGTGCTTGGACATTGTTGGCTGATAATCAACGAACACTCGTGTTCGATGTTCAAGGCCAATTGAATGATAATCAAGCACGAATTCGAGTTCTTTTGAAAGTGATGTGTTTGAGTGACATTGTGGTTTATCAAACGAATATACCGAAGCTAAACGATGAATTCTTTCGAACAATTTCCGAGATTTCGAACGCGTTCGAGAGAAGTTTCCAGAAACAATTCGAAAATATCGAAACACGACCGAGTCTAGTGATTCTGCATGAAACGGAATTGGGCGAGGTTTTGAAAGACAATCCGAAATTTCATTTGACTGCAGATGAACAATTGAGAAAAGGTTTTGAAAAACGAGGCCTTGCCTATTCAGCATTTCAGTAAGATTCAATTTCATGTTTTCAAAAAATCAACACTAAACTTATTTAGATCAATTCAATATGTTGGCATTCAAACAGCTGACAATCGTGAATTGAAAAACTTATTAAACGAAAAACTCTACGACAATTCTCTTCGTTCACCTCGAAAGCTCTCCGTGATTTTCAAAGCTCTTCAAGTATAATCAACTCGAATCCTATCAAACAAATCATTCATTCATTCATTCTCTAGAATTTAAATGACGAATTCCATCACACAATTCCACTTGAAAACTCATCGATCCTGCCCGATGAATTCTTCACTTGTACAGTCCGATGTCTTGGCTGCGAGTACGCAAAATCATCTTTCATTATGAAAATCTGTCTTATTTTCGTTTGTTTAGTGGATCATGTACATTACCATCGAGTCATGTTCGAGAAAACCAGCCTCATCATTGCCGTTATACAATGTGTATCTATAACAAACAACTCGACAATGAAATCATGAAATGTACGAAATGCGATCGCGAAGGACTTCAAACGACTGTCGTGGGTAAAGTCGTGGCGAGAGGCGACGGTCTTGTTCACGGTCTAGTTCGATATGTTTGGTCGGGCTTTGTCATTGAATGTCCGAACCATGGCGAAATCTATCGATCGAGAAAGTTCTGGTACGGAAATACCGCGCCGAATGATGTCACTCGATCGGAAGTCGTTCATGCCTGGCCAGGAGATGAAACCAGCCGAATTCCTAGTGATATTACAGCGAGAAGATTCATGGAAGCTCTTCGAGCAGCCAGCGGGTTCGAGATAAAGATTGAGACGTGCTTAAGATTTCAGTGTTTTTTTTTATTCAGTTATATATCGGCGACGGCTGTACCGATTAAGCAAAAACTTGCGGATCAAGTAGCACCGGCCTATTGGGTGCCGAACAGTGAAATGAATGTAAAGATCAATTGATTTCGAATCGATAAATTGTTATTTGATTGATTTAGGATTGTTATTCTTGTAAACTTGTGTTCGGTACTGAGTATCCAAAACATCATTGTCGAGGTAGAGCTTCTCAATTCGAATTTGTTGATTGATCTCTCTCTCTAATTACACATATAGCTTGCGGTTATATATTCTGTGATTCTTGTACGAATTATCGTGCGATTATTCCGTCATTGAATAGTACGACACCTGAACGTGTTTGTCGTGATTGTCATGAAAAGATTCTTCCTGTGAAACCATTGGCATTTCAAAACGATGAACCATCAGAAGACAATCCTCCTCCTCAACCGCAAGAATTCGATGCCAATCAAAATACATACACGATTCCTATGTCGAGACGAATTCTCGAATTAGTACAAAATAATATCAATTACGTTGCTTACGAATATCCGAAAAGTATAAAATTCTATGAAAACGATTCGATATAGTTCTCTTTTCTTTAGCATGGATTAACGAAGGTAGTCGACCGAATTATTGGCGAGCGGATGACGAATGTAAAGTCTGCTGTGTCTGTCAACATCCGTTTAACACAACAACTCATCGTCTTCATCATTGGTAAACAAAACAAAAACAAAAAAAAAATTTATTTTGAAATCTTTTCTAGTCGAAGATGTGGCGATGGTGTTTGTGATCAATGTTCGACTGGTAGACTACCTGTCCCCGAACGCGACTGGTTGACTCCCGAACGTGTCTGCAAAACTTGTGAATCAGTTCTTACACAATAAATACTTTTTTTATCTTTTATCAGTAAAATAAACGTGACGGCTTTTTTTTGTAAGAAAAAACAAACGAAAAATCCTCTATCTCCAGCGACATCATAGGAATCTTCCATGATACACACTCATTGGCTGATTCAATGAGTCACATTGAAATGAAAAAATAGGTAGGTAGAAGTGAATATTAGATATAGAAGTTTTTTTTCTCGAAACACAAATGCAAACAATGCGAAAGGACATCGTCGTCTATGAATCGCCGCTGTTGTGTTGCACAGTGAAGGACACATGTCGAATGGAAGCGATTTATTTTTGTCGACAATGTGGTTCGTTACAATGTTCGACTTGCGAGAACGAACTGCATCGATTAACATCACAGAGAAATCATCATCAACGATTGAAAATCGATGATTTAGATGATGATTGTTGTTCGATGAATTCGAAACATCCGGCAATGATCTTTTGTAAGGAATGTACGATGATATTTTGTAAGAAATGCTTTCTTACACGACATCAATCGAATCATAAATCAATGAAATATCAAGATTATTTGAAATCTAAGACGTACGTTTCCAAACAAAAGAACAATTGCACGTTGTTTAATTATTCTGCCGTTCAGGACTTTGATGCTATTCGAATTTATGTTTTGATCGATGGTAATTTCTTGTTTTCTGTTTTAGAGAAATTAGAATCATGGAAGTTCCTTCAAATTCAAACGAATTCAAAGACGTTGATTTCGATAACAGTAATGATGAGATCGATTCACCACCAATACAAAACCATATTGATAAAAAAACATTAGCTCAATCTCTATATGATACCGACGATAATAATAGTAATAGTGATCAAGATTCTACTGATGAGACAGCAGCTGTTCTTTTAATCGATAATGAGGAAAGATTAGCCGTATGTATTGCAAATTTCTTGGTCAGTACAATAACTTCTTGTTGATTTAGGTCAATAGCTACCCGGATTTTCTTCGTCAATTGAAAGCTGGTGATAAAGAACGACATGTTAAATGTGTTTCAATCATTGGCAATACAGGTGCGGGAAAATCCTACAGTTTAAACCATATATTTTTCAACGGGAAAGAAATCTTCAAAACATCATTGGCACCTGATTCGTGTACAATGGGAGCTTGGGCGTCATTAGATGAAACTCAACGCACACTTGTTCTCGATACTGAAGGTCTTCTTGGTCAGACAGTTAATTCCAATTCACGTAATCGACTTCTATTGAAAATCATGTGCATCAGTGATATAATTATCTATCGGACACCACCGACACGATTGACAAATGATATGTTTCAATTTCTCTCGGATGCATCGAAAGCTTTTAAAAAATATTTTCAAAAAGAATTGGAAAATGTCATGAAAAATTGCAATATCAACGGATCAGCATCTTTACCCGGACCAACTTTGGTCATTTTTCACGAGCCACAACGTACAGAAATCTTGAAAGGTACGAACATAGCCGAATATCAAAGAATAATTTCGAATTCTTCTCTATAGATGATATGAAGACAAATAGAACAACTGTCCAACAAATAAAAGAACGATTTGATAGCATGGGACTATCCTATGAATCCTATCAGTAAGAAACATCGAAAATTTGTTTTGTTTTTTCAATGTTCGGCTTTAGTTCAATAGAATATGTTGGTGTTCAAACAGCCGATGGTGCAAGAACGGATTTCAGTTCAATAAAATCGACAATCAGCAATGCTTTACACGATAATAATATTCGTTCTCCTCGACCTTTATCTGTGATTTATAAAGCATTGAAAGTAAGTCAAGAAAATCCTTCGATATAATTCGAATTTTATTTAATTCAAGGCATTGAACGATAAATTCAATCACAAAATTCCGCCTGAAGTGCCCTCGTCACTACCCGATGAATTCTTTACTTGCCATTTCAAATGTTTATCATGCGAGTAAATAAAAACGAGATTTAATTGCTCTATTTTGTTTTTCAATTAATTAGTTCTCGATGTACGATCGCAGCTAATCATCAAAAAGATAATATTTCTCATCTTTGCGGTAATAAATGCATTTATAATCCTGAATTCGATAATGAAGTTTGGAAATGTACGGCGTGTAATCGCGAAGGACGTGACACGACTGTGTACGGGAAATTAATTCCGAAAAATAGCGGACTTTTTCATGGACTGATGCAATATGTTTGGGCTGGTTTCGTTATCGAATGTCCGAAACATGGCGAAATCTATCGATCGAGAAAATATTGGTATGGAAATAGTGAACCAACCGATGTCACACATTCGGAGATCGTTCATGTTTGGGAAGGAGAGCAGCCTAATCGGCAAGCGAGTGATGTTACGCCGAGAAAATGCATGGAAATTTTGACGTCAGCGGGAAGGTAAGAATAACAAAAGAGAGAGAAACAGCGAGAGAATACGAGAGTTTGCTTTTAGTTATCTATCAGCACCGGCAAGAGCGGTTAGTCAAGCATTGACAGACCAAGTCGCACCGTCCTATTGGGTTCCGAATAAAGACGCTCATGTAAGAAAAACTCAATTCGATTTCTGAAAATATTCTCTGTTTTTTAAAGATATGTACATTATGTCAATTGAAATTCGGTTCAGATTTCTCCAAACATCATTGCCGTTGTAAGTCGAAGAATTTCGAATCGAACATCTTCTCGATTGAGTTCTTTAGCCTGTGGTAAAGTCTTCTGTGATAGTTGCTCAAAAACTCGTCGTATCGTTCCATGGGTTGATTCGGAAAGTCCGGTTCGTGTTTGTGATAAATGTGCTGAAGAACCACAAATTCGTCCGCCTCCAACCATTGTCTCTTCGTCTTCTAATAATGTTCCATCGAGTGCGTAGACAAACGATTGGCGTTGAATTAGAAATCGAATTTTATGTTTTTCAGACACAACAAAAGCAGAAATACCGATAGCCAGACGATTTTATGATGGATTTGTTGGAGGTTTAGTTCGAATCAATGCGAATTATCCGTTAGGTAATTGATCTTTGACTTTGAATTTGAATTAATCGAAATGAAATTCTTTAGAATTAATCATAGAAAGTACTCGACCGAGCTATTGGAAACCAGACAGTGAATGCAAAGCATGTGTAGTATGTAACACTGCTTTCAATACGACAACAAATCGATTACATCATTGGTAAACTTCTTTTTGAATTCAATCTAACACGCATAGGTTTTTTCTTCTTCAGTCGAAGCTGTGGCGAAGGTGTTTGTGAAAAATGTTCACCGAATAAACGTCCTGTTCCCGAACGAGATTGGAAAGAACCAGTACGTGTGTGTACAAAATGCGAGGAAATCATGAATGATCAAGCCAGTGAACGTAAATAATCTTTTATTTTTCCACAGAATCGACGCACACACACACACAAGCCGACAAATAATTTGTACAAACATTTATTTTTCTATGTCAAACATTTTTTCTTTTCTTTTTTTTAAATGAATTATTTTATCTATTTCTTTCGATAAGAAAACGAACGTGATTCTTGTTTTATTTCTTTTTCTCGTTAAACATAAATGAGTAAATCTACGGATGAGATTCTTCGAGAGTATTTTGAGCCTCAACAAAGTAGAATGACTTTTCAATTCGAATATCAATCGAATCAAATATTTTTTGTTTTGTAGCCGAAAAAGAACATTTCGATTTGAAGTCAATCGCTTCTCTTTCATCAACAACCGATGATGATCATGCATTGACATTATGCGAAAACGAGTTCTTAATCTATTCACAAAATGCGAATCAATTAACTATCCGTTCGTTAAAACATTCGACAGACAGTCAAACCGTTCAATTCGATCGACGAATCTTCATTCGTGATCTATGTTTCGTCGATTGGCTACGTAGATGTTTGGTTATTTGCAATGATTCGATCTATTTACTTGATTATCGAACGTATTCATATAAATTACTTGAATTCGGTTTCGATTATCGTTGTGCTGCGATCGATAATCTTCACGGAAGATTCTATTTAATCGAACGATCAACACTCAATAAATACGATCGATATTGTCTGAAAACACAACAAGCTGATCAATATCCAATTGCAGTTCAATATCAATGTCAATCGATTTGTCTTGACAATCAAACGAATGAATCTCTCGCTCTTCTAGTTCGAAATCATGAGTTGACATGTTCGGTTTTAGTTTATTCGACACGATCGTTTTCGGATGGATATTTGTATAAGATTGTTATTGATGATCATTTGGAACGAACATGGATTTGTTCGAATGATGATTTCGGTTGGTTCATTCGAGACATCGAATTCAATCGATATGAACAGAAATCCTGCCGAAAATTTCATCGATTTCAAATAACAAATCTCAAATATTTATCGAAGCAATTTCTTCTTCTTCGAACACGAACTGAAATCTTTTTATTGAATAAAAATAAATCCTTGTCTCACTAATTATACTTTCAGATGTTTATGTACAATGGGTTTTGTTCGTTTGATAGTGAGATTCGACAACATACGATTTGTCATTCACCATTATCAACGATCGTACCATCGAGCATAGCCGAGAGAATTGTCATGCCTTATTTGACACATATCTATGAATTGATCAGTACGAATCGACCGGTTTCAATGACGAAAGATAAAGATTTGAAATGGACATTGGAAATGTTTGCATTCGGTTTTACTTGTGAAGAAAGTTCGATTTATCAATTATGTGCGAATATTTATGTTGAATGGTTGAAAGTGTTTGAGAGCTCATCGATGAATTCTCATTCAATACCGGTGATACTCGGAGAAAACATCGAGTTCTATTGGTCACAAATGTTCTGGCATTTGTATCATTTATTTGTGATTCATGATGAGAAAACAGCCGATTTATTAACCAAACGAATGTATACACATAAAGTTCTTCGACAATTACAAATTATGATTCGTCAAACAGACTTGTCGAATTATCTGTGGGAAACTTTGCTGCAAGTTTTTCTCGCCATTGGCGATGCCGTTCTCTCGCCGGCATATCGAAGTAGTTTGTTTTATTGAAAGCAAAAAAGATCGAAGATTTCGTTTGAATAGCAAATGAAGAATGCAGTGCAGTTATGAGTCATCGACTTGTACCAACGATCTATCAAGTCTTCTTAGCAGCTATTGAGAAAATCGAAATTCCACCGGGTCTTTGGCGAACATTTCGAGATTATGCACAAACATGGCGACATCGACCTGCTGTGATTTACGGTTAATCTCTTTCGGTTTCTCTTTATTTTTATTGAATCATATTTACGTAGATTGGGCACAGATCACTTGTGTTCTTACATCGACTGTTGTACATAAACTCTGGTGGTCAGATTACAATCGTTTGCAATATATTTGTAATTCGTTTGTCTGTTTGGATTTGCTCGATTGGTTGTTTTTGTTTCAGGTACAGAAACTGATCAAGGTGAATACACACAAAAGATTATTGATTCACTTTCATTGACTAAACTTGTCATTACATGGATACAATTCTTAACAATTCTACAAGATCCTTCTGAATGCGGTGATATAACCGTAAGACAACGAGATTGATTTTTGTTTTTGTTTTCTATTATCGTAATTAGGTCTTTCTTCGAATGTCTGAATATTCTAATCAATTACAAATGAATCCTAATCTCAAACCCAAAGATTTCACTTCTCTTCATGAACTACCACGAATTTTCGTCAATGTTACAAAAGCCATCGACATGTTCGTTGACATTTGGTTAGGTAGAGAGATTCTCATTGTTGTTTTTTTCTAAAAAATTCTCTTCTCAAAAGGCAAAGATATCGATCCATCGTGTCTCTATCATCCTAAATCGACTCTTCCATCTCTCGACAATATCCCATCGACTCCAATCAATCATCAAACATCTCGTGCACACTCTCAATCGGCTCGTTCGATGCCTTCGACCTTTCAACCTCCATTAGCACCTCCGCCAGCAACATTAAAAACAGCTCGATCACAGGTCGATTCTCGACTCAATCGAACAACGAAAAAAAAGTCCGCTCGTTCAAATCGACCGACGGTCAACAGTCTGTTGCATCTCTACGGCACGTGGCTATTCGATTGTTGTTTATTACAAATAAACGATCGACATTTACGTTCATCGATCAACGATTGTAAGTCGAGTCAATCTGATTGTCAACACAAGAAAAAGAATCGCGTAACGCCCATTCACTCCGCTCGTTTTTCTCTCACTCACTCTCGACTCGTTTTTTTGTTTGATACGGCTGAATGATCAGTCATTAAAAAAAACGTAATAGATAGTTTTCTTTTAATCAAATTATTATGGCGATACGACATAGACTTTTATCGAGTTTGAGTAAGATCTCGTGTTGTCGAATGATTTTCGATTTTGTTTGTTTTTAGCATCTCGAGCCAGTGAAACGATTGATATTCAAGTAGATGAATTTGTTTGGTTTTTCGTGAAGCATGATTTTCATTTAGAACGAACGTTTTATGGACGAAGCATTTGCGAAATCATTCGGCACGATTTGCAAAATCTTTTCTCATGCTCAAACCAACGAATTCATTCATCGTGAATATCTCAGTCGATTCTATTTTATTCTTCAGCAAGGTCTTCGGTTTTATCAAGGCGATGAAGTTCGTTCGTTTTGACTGTCGAACTTTGTTGATCGAACTTAGTTTTGTTTTCAGCAACGTTCTCAATCGATCATCGAATCGATTCTTCTCAACAGTGACAATCTCTTTCGAGTGAATTTGCCCGGTATTAATCTCCTCATTCCTGTTTATCTCGATGCACTCGATTATTATCTTCGAATTGACTATCAAATCTATCTCAATGAGTCGTTACCTTTCGTTAAACAATCGTCATTGAGTCGTGAACGTTTTACACGTATTCGTTGCAAATCAATTCATATTCTACTTGCTATTCTTAGTCTTCCGTTTGCATACGAACATTTAAAACAATATCTTTTCGAGGATTATCTCGAGAAATCTCATGATGTACAAATAACCAACGAGAAAACGATTGCAGAATATCGACCGAAGATTTTATCAATGTTAATTTTAGCTCTACAAACGGAACATGATGTTACTAATGCACAATTACTTTTCGGTTTGAAGAAAATGTCTTGTTTTCAAAAAGAAAACTTGTGTTTATTTGATTAGGAGCCATTCGTTTGGCTTGTTCGTTAATCGCTCATTACAAATCCACCGATGAGAACACGAAAAAAGGTTTAAAAGAAAATAATTCGTCGTTTTTCCTCGAAAAATCAAATTTCAATTTCAGATTACATAACTCGAGCTGTTCTTCTCATCTGTGAAAAAGGCACAAATGATTCACAATTATTTCTAACTGCTCTCGATACGTTGATCTCCATTGTTACCGATCCAACTTGTCAAATACGTATGCATATCTATAGAATCTTATTCAATTGATCAGAAAATTGAGTTCTTCGTTTAGCAATTGATAAATGGAAAAATGTTCTCAAACGTTTGTGTACATTTATCGATACACAATTGCATCGAAGTCCAAAGGATCATACACGTGAAATGCATTCGACTTGTGTGGCAACTTATAACGCCCTTTTAACGCTCGTCATTGAACAACCAGCGTTGCTCGATGATAATGAAAATCTTTTTAAATTGTGCGAGATTATTGAATTAGGCATATCGGGAGAAAAAGCTCAAGTAGATCGAAAGAGAATCGTTGTTTTGCGTTGTAATCGAATATGAGTTTTAGTCATCAGATGGAATTCTAATGAAAAATCAGAAACAATATCATCCAGCATCGCAACGTGTTGCCGAAGCTGCTGAATATCTTATGTTTATGCTGTTCGAACATCGAGTAAAGTTCGAAGTTTTTCGTTGTTGATTTATGAGAATTTCTTCAGGCTATTTTACATATGAAAAATGATCTTTCGACGAACTCAATCGATGAGTCAACATTCGAAAATTCGTTTAAATATTTCGCTCTCAATGGAAATACAATCTTAGCAATCAAAGAAACAAGCCAAGAAATGCCGAATATTCTTATTCTCTGTCGAAGTTTGTTCGGTAAAACGAGTTGGACATTGAATTTCCGGCAATCGAGTTTGATTCTCCCGAAAACTAAAGTTGGCACTTCGAAAATGTTTGATTTCATTCGGAGAAAAAGCAAATTTTTCGTTTTAGTTTAACGAACCAATCATTCACGAAAACGGACACACTCGTTCACCATCGATGTCCAGTTCGACTAATGATTCCAAAGATAAACTTTTCGTCAATCCATCGATGAAAACCGAACGAACGAAAAGGTATTCGAACAAAGCAACGTTTTGTCTTTCAAAGATTTCTCTTCTAGTGAAATGAGTATTCCGACATTAAGTTCGATTGTGAAACGAGATGAAGAGAAATTAAATCTTTTTCGCAATTTAAAAAGCAAACAAATCGATCTCGAAGATCAAGCGATTCAACGAACGTTAACTCTCAATGAGAAAGCTCTGCCTGAATGTAAACCTGCCGAGTAAATCTTTCGAATTCATTTCACAACATCCTCAATCGAATTTCTCTAGACGAGAAAAACATTTCGAAAGCATTCGTTTATTTCTCTCGAATTACGGATTCTGTTCGTTGGATTCGATCAGTCATTTCATGAAGAACAAACCTTGGGTTCGTGCAACCAGAGATTTATTTTCATCGAATGCTTTCTTTTCAATTCAGAATGAAAATAAATCATCGATTCAAATTCTTAATTCAACGAACGAAACATTCTTCGATGAAATGAAAAAACTCGATCAAATCTCACCGATACTCTTCTGCACGGGATTTATTTTCTATTTGAAAACCAAACAAACAACTCTCGCCGATTCATTTGCTAATCTCGTAACGAGAATTTAGTCTTTGTTTTTTTTTCTGTTTGATAATCCAATTGTTTCGAAAGGAGAAAGCAGAAGAACTGAATCCATCGTTTCTTCAAATGGTGTCTCAGCTCGGTTCGATTGTCGAAGTTAAATCTCCTCATTCAACGAAATGCAAACATTTAAACGAAATCAACGGCGAAGATTCGATATTCTATTGGGCTGATCTCACCACTGAAATCACGTTCTATTTTCCACCAGATTTTGCAATTGAAAATCAAAGTTTAGACATGCGAATCTTCATCATCTGGCTCGAGGATTATCCCGAAGATTTCGATTCGATCTGCAATTTTAATCAAGACATTTCAATGATCGGCATTCATCCACTCAAAAATCGTCTCTTTCGAATACTTCTCAATTCCAACGCTCAACGGTAGAAGATCGAATTACAAATTATTATTAAAGATTTTCTGTTTTTTTGTTTGTTGAAGAATTCAATCAGCTTGTGCAAGTATTCCGTTAATCGACGGGATGATCCTTCCGTTGGATATTTTAGCTCGATTTGTTCGACAATCAGTTTACAATTTGAGTCGACGAAAACGTCTCGACGATAGCGAAAGCAATCAAACGGCTTATTCGCTTCGTAAGAGTCGTTTGACGAAATTGATCGATAAACATCGTTATCCTTCGTCGAATTTCGATGAATTTCTTTCGAATATCTTCTTTTCTACGACATTGTCAGATATTTCATTTTAAATAAATCCACCAACCATCTTTCGTTTTCTTCTTCAGATCTCAATGCGTTTTTCCCTTCACGAGTGGAGAAAACAATTGACTTATTTCAAACGAAAGAATTTCAAAGACATTCAAAAAGTTCGTGGAATCGTCAATACAATTGCATTTTTCATTGTCTGGGGTTACGCCGGCTATTTCATAGCCAATCGAGTCGATAAATCAGCGAAGGAAACCGGCATACCGCATAGCATTCAATTCGCTCGGATAACCGGCGATCGGTACGTAACCAAGTGGGATTTGAATACGGGCAAAACGGAAGTAATCGACGTTCATCAAATTCTCGCTGAAAAGGAATTAGAAGCTCGACAGAAAGTTCTCGAAGAACGACGTTTACGTGAACAAGCTCGTCTAGAATCGAATCATGTCGAGTCATTTGATTCTCGAACTGGATAATCAACTTCGCCGATGTCTTCAACAAACAACTATCGACAATATTGACCAATGTTTTGCATTAGTTCGACGTATTCATAATGAATTTCAGCCCAATGAAAACGATAGTCTCTATGTTCCAACGATCCTCATTCTTCGGCAATATTCTCGTTTTCAACATTCGAATTTGTTTGATAAAATTCTCGAAGAATTCATTTCGCTTTTTTCATTGATTCCGATTTGTTCGAAGAAGATTCTCGATGATTTTCTCGGCGTTATCAGTGTTATTCTAACCAAACGAATTGTTCCATCGAACGATGAAGTTCAACAGGATCTCTTCGTTCGATTTCTCCATGCATTCATTCGAACTGTTCGATCCAACGAACAATTCTACTTCAAAGAATTCATCGGCAATTTCAATCAAAACCTACCGATCATCGGACATTTCCTCTCCTGTCTTTTGCAATTATACGAACGAATTCACACGTTAGACTATCGAATTCATCTGATCGAAACGATCTCTTGTCTATTTGCACTTGATCAACCTCGGCAAGACCTCATCGGGCAAATTCTCGCTTGTTTTCTGCCGGGCATACTCAAATCGATCAGTCAAGACCTTTCGTCTGTTCATCATCGTTTAATTGAACTCGATTTGAAATTCTTAATTTCAATCATCCGACTCACTATTCAACAAACACCAAAATCATCCTATCCGATTAAACCGGAACTCGCTGATCTTCTCGTCGAACGAAATGTCCAATGGCTCAACATTGTCGATCAACATCTCATCGGACTTGTTCAACGATTTAGTCAAGATTTTCTCCATCATGAAAACGTCGATATTCAACGAATATTCGGTCATTTTTGCCTTTCGATCCTCGTCTACACATCCCAATGGTTGAAACAAACCAGTTATCTCTCTCTCAAGACACTCTTCGTTCTTCTGCCGTCGATTCCTCAATTCGAAGTTCTCCTACAGAAACTCTTCAATTGCCAACAAACAAACATCGATTCATCATCGTATCTCCCATTCGAACTCGAGATTCTCGAATCGAATCAGTTGACTCTCTCGACTGATCTTCTTCGGCAATGTCAACTCGATCTCTTTCAGCTTTTCAACACCCAACAAGATCGTCGATATCATTTACGATTATTTCTCGGTTACTATCGATTCATTCGTCAATCGATTGATCATCTGTTTTCCATGGAAATATTCATCGACAAATTCTTTCGATTTCTTTCGAATTCAATCGATTTACAATTCATTCATCGAAACAATCTCAAACTACTCAATCAAACATCTCGAGATAGTCAACAGTATGAAATGATTCATCAATCGATGAAATGCGATGTTCACGATGAAATTCAACAGATCTGCCGACTGACAAACGAGTTCTTTCGCGATTATATCCTCGAACAAATCGATCGAACGAATATTTTCACTGAAATGAATTCAAAAATCTTCTATTTACTATCTCTCATCGATCGAGATCTATCCATCGATGAATACCAACGATTAGTCGATCTATTCGATCGAATGCTTTCATTGCCCAAGAAATCCTTTCGAAATATTTCGATTTCTCATCGAAATCTGACGATCTACTATCTCGTTGATTGCCTTCGACATTTAACCAATCGAAGTAATATCGAATATTTTATTGATTTCATTCCGTTGGTTCTACTCTGTCATTCGTCAATCTACACAATTCGTCGTCAAACATCGGACTTTTGCCTTCGACAATTGACTGACAATCAACTCGATGAATTCCTTCGAATTCATTCGGAATATATCATCGATAAATCACTTCGAATGCTGTCGAATAACAACGGGTATTTCATTCTGATCGAATTTGTTCGACTAGGCGGACAACAAGTCGTCAATCAACCGATCATGACACATGTCATCGAACAGTATCTACTCGAATTATCAAGTCTTCCGTCGATTGAATCGGTTGAATTGATTTTTCAATTCCTTAAAATCTTCTCTCAACAACTAACCGACATTGTCGATACACCGAAACCAATCAAATCCAAACCGACGAATTCATTAATCGAGTTCGCGTCAAATCTTCAAAAACAATATCAAATCCCGAACGATGAACCATCGGAAGCCGACGAACAACAAAAACAACAACATCCGTGGCATTCGATGTTGATCTCGATTGTCGATGTTTTTCAACATTTCATTTCGCATTCGAATGTTCACATTCGATGTTATGTTCTCGATGCTTTGCCATGTCTAGCTCGTTTATTATCTCAAATCGACGAGAATCTTTTCCTGCCATTGGTTCACAAGATTTGGCCGGGTTTGATTCATCGATTTCATGAGAAAGATTTCAATATTCGTCGACGTTGTCTCGTCGTTCTCGAATGTTTGACAGAACTTTGCTCGGATTTTGTTGATCGACGTATTCGAACAGATATCCTACCGATTCTTATTCAACAACTCGAATCGAATCGACTGATTTCATCGAATTATTCGTTAGAATATCGTTATACCAAACTATTACTTTCGAGTCTATCGACGATTTTACTTCGTTTAACGCTCGATTTCGAACAAATCGAAGTGATTATTCTTCAACTCTTGTTCTATCTACAAAACGAAACATTTGCCTCGATGGCTTGTCAACAATTGACAAATCTAACAAGCAAATACGCCGATCTAATCTGGTTACAATTGATGCTTCATGACGAGAATGAATATCGAACTAGTCGATTGAGTCATCGAATGAAAGTCTATCAACCTTCGCCTATGCTGAATATCGATTCGAAATGGAAACATTTACTATTCGTTGTTTGATTCGATCACTGTGTAGCAGTTTTTTTTTCATTTTTGAAATAAACACACGAACTGACACGTAATTGACAAATGTGATGTTGATGTAATCGAACAGTTGAAGAAGTGTTCTTTTACATTGAAATGAAAACGAAGAAGACACGCGCGCGGGCGCTTGTACCACCTTATCGAATCTATCATACGATTTCAATTAGTTTAAGGTATCGGTTCGTTTTTTTTTGTTGCGTTCTGATCTATGGTGTATATGCCACACATTCAAAGTTCAAATAGCATCAAATTGGAAATGGCATCATCCATGAAATGATTTTTTGTTCTTCTCTTTTCGTTCTCTTCGTTGTTTCTTTCTTTCGTTTTTTCTTGTCTATCATATGTGTATAGATGTTTTATTCATTTTTGAAAATGTCAGTCGAGAGAATAGTTTGAAAACGAAAACCATTCGATATATAAATTTATTCGTTCCGCAAATTGAACATCAGTTCATTAAATAGATAACAAAACATGTATATAAACATGTCGAATTCGAGTATGTACGCGAACAAATACGAAAAGGTTTGCTTGAGAAGAGAGCTCTTCTTGATAATTAGAACAGTTCGATCGATTGAAATTGTCATGGGGATTGCTCTCTTCTTTCAAACTTGTTGATCATCGATGAGCTTTTTTTTTGCAGTAGTTTTTAGCTTTATCTCGAGCTGAATAAAACAGGTAGAACAATTCAATGATAAGCTTGTTGAAAACAAAACACGGAATCTGCTGTCATGGAATTGCTCTCCTCTATTATCAGCAAATATCATCTCGTCGAAACAACCCTTGATCCACAAGATTAAACCTTCAAATCTTCGACAAATAGAACGGCAACATTCGTTTTTTATTCTATGTATATGATTTTCTTTTTGAAATAAACTGATGACATCTACTGAAAAAGAATGTTTTGCGATTAGCCAATGAGAAAACATTGGTGGTATGTGTGTGTGTTTATTTACATCATTTATTTCATTGAGTAAGATGTTCGAGAAGTTGCTGTTAATTCGTTCGGTCTCATCGATTTGCAAGCGAAATATTCGCACAGCTGCACCGACGACAACGACGACCAACGAAGAGAGAACAGCTATTGATTCCTCAGGAAAAGTGTTCACATTTCAACATGGGTAAATCGCGCTTAGTCAGTTCCACTTTTGATGTCAATCGAAAACGATTTAGACCGCCGCCAACGATCACACCGGTCGAAGATTTAGGACCGTTCGAGATTCGTTTGCAGAATATCGGCTGTCGAAATCGTCGGTTCGATCGAATTGTTGTTCAACGGATGAAACACTCACCGAATGCCAATGAGATCATCGAGAATCTCGGCTCGTACGATCCGATGCCGAACGATCAAAACGAAGTGCTGGTTGCACTCAATCTCAAACGACTTCGATATTGGATCGGTACCGAAGGCGTGGTGATCAATCCTTGGGTGCAGAAACTACTTGGTTAGTTCGTTTGAACGAAGTTTTTGTTTTGAGTGTGAAAATTTTGTTGTTGAAAATAGGACGATGTGGCTTTTTTCCGGTCGATCCAGCGGATTATGTCGATGCGTATCGAGGTCGTAAGAAATCGGAGAATCGTTTGCGTTATCCGGAGAAAACTGTTGAAGAAGAACCGGCTCCTACCGAATAATAAAAAAGAAGAGAAAAACCTAGTTGTTTGTTTATTTTGTTTTTTTTTCAGATAGAAAATCATGCCACTTGTTAATTACGAAGGTGATTCAAGTGATGACGATGGCGAACCATCGTCGAGTTTATTAGCTGGTGCCATGCCTGAAGATGAACTCGAGGATATGGTTCGAGCGGAGAATAAATCTTATGCTAAAGAAATTCCACAACAACCACCGAAACCGATCAAACGAAAACGAGATGGACCGGTGAAAATCTTCTTGCCTACAATCGAACATGATTCCGATGACGAAGAAGATAAACGCAAACGAAAACAACCAACAGTCAAACGAGTAATTCAACGAATTTGATTTTTCAATCAAAACATGTTTCTGTTTGTAGACTTGTGCATTGTTAAATTCTCTTCCTGCGCCAGCCTACGATGAAGATAAACCGATAGTTTCCACTCAAGATTCTCCTCAAACAAGTTCAACCGGTCTGTTTATTCCTTATACTCTCAACAAAAAAAAACAACAACAGCAACAAAAGAAAACAACAACGGTTGCTCCACTGGTGTCAAACGAAACAGTCAATAGTGACGACGACGATGATGACGATGATCAAACGGATTTTCTCGGTTTAACCAAATCGAATCAAGTCGAAATCAGCAATAACGATGTCGAATCAGTTCTACGTGAGACCTTTCCTAAACCTCGACCAGTTGCTGTCGAACGACCACAAATTATCGAGACTCCTGTCGACCAATTCGTCGATCTCGACGAACCAGCCTCATCTCACGCTGAAGATGACGACGAAGTAACAAAATCTCATCGAAAAAAATCTTTAATTTCACTCTGTTTTTGTTTTAGCTTCTTCGTTATCTACCGAAAAGCGAACGTTACAAGGAAATTAAAACTGTACATATCGATTCAATGCTTGGCGATCAAGCGAAGATTCAATTACTTAAGAACGCCACTGAGGAACGCGAGACGATGAAAGCACAAGCCGCCATCGTCGTGCCCAAAGGCGAAACCAAGAGACGTGCACAAATCACCTATCTTGTTGCTAAAGTAGGACGAAAATTTGACGAAAAACAAAACTGATTTTTATTCTTGTTTCACATTTTCTAGGCTCAACATGATGATCTTCAATTGAAAAATATGTGGAGCGAGCAGAAACTAACACGTCGACAAACACAAGCGAAATACGGTTTTTAAACCGAGACAACTCTCTTTCTATGTGACTTTCGTGTTCTTTTTCTCATATTGTTCTTGTGCTTCGAGAATTCGTCGCGAATAAAATATATATCGATTGTCATTTAAATCTCGAGCAATCGATCGATGATTGTAATGTGCTCGATGTACCCAGACGATGTTGTCCTTTGATTCATTGATGTAAACCATAGCTACATATTCATGAGGAAATCGGCTGAGATCAACTTGAATCTCTTCGCCAATGAATCGATCTTGATATTTTGGATTAACTAAACGTTCGTCGAGATGTTGTTGAACTAATGAAATCGTTGGATTATCGATTTGTTTCGATACCTGCGGACAATTGATGTCAACATATTTGTAAAGTGCACCAGAAGGTAGCTGTTCGTTTGGAATTGTTGAGAATAGATACGGTACACCATAGCCATACTCATCCATAGCTGGAATCAAGAGAATTTCTTCTTGTTCGAGAGAATTCTCTTGAAAAGTGAATTCAGTGATTTGATGTTTCGACCATATGTCTTTGATTTGAGACCAAATGCCTTTTTGAGGCAAACGATAGACATAATAAGCGTCATGCAATCGATTGCCACTGAACTCAATGAGATCGCCCGTACGCATTTTTTGTTGATCGTCATCGGTTAAGATTTGTGTGAGATCACTAATGGATTCGTGTTGTTCATTTGTTCCTTCTTCTTGTTCGAATTGACTCTCCGGATAGCCGAGAATTGTTTGCACCCATTGTTTTCGTTCTTTTAGACTGGTCGGAAGTACTTCAATAGCTCGTTGAATTCGTTCTTTTAATTCATTAACTTCTAGCCAAAGTCCTTCTAAATCTTCGCTCTCATCTTTGCTTAACAAATCAATCAAGATTTGACTTGTATGCCAATCATTTTCGGTGTAACACTCGTCGATTTTCGTTTGCATTTGACTCAATTCACTTTCTCCCAACGGACTTCGGCTGAGTACAGCTCGAACAACGGATTTCCATGGAATATTTTCTAGTTTTATATTTGCATTTCGAATTTGTTCATTGATTTTTCGACGAGATGAAGTTATACTTCGAAAATCTTCGTATTCACGCAAGAAGTCCCAAGCTTGTTTCAATCGATCCATGGTTATACTCTTTCTTTTTTTGTTGTTGTGCTTTGCCGCACTGATACGACGCTCTCTTCTTATCTGACTATACTTGACTTGACGTCATTGAAAATTTTTAAATAGCACTTTATCAAGAAGAAAAAGAATTACTAATCGATTCAGAAGCGCAGATGGCGCTATTCTGATTGAATTTATTGATGAAGAGATCGTTGTTAAGCAACTTTGTAAATCAATGGCGTTGTGATCGAGAAAAGAAATAAAAAAACATACTCTCAACATTCGATTACTTCTTCATTGATGCAACGAGTAAGTTCATTTTCTAGATAAACAATTATATTAATTCTAAGTGAATGTATCGAAAATAAATGCAGAACGGTCGTTCGAATACATCAAAACCTGCGGGTAAACCTAAGGTACGAGTTCTTCTTGTCAAGGTTATTTCGAAATCTCGAAAACAAATTCACTTTTCAGGCGCTAGTTACACCGCCGTATCCGAGCAGTGTGGCCAAACCCTTAGCACCTTGGCCTCGTGATCAAGGCGAAGTATCTGAATTATATAAAGTAAAACAAAACCGTTTTGTTGTTCTTCTGTGAAAATCAAATTCGATTTGTGTGCGTGTTCAGGTTGTTCTTCATCACAGTAGTCATCCTCCACTTGTTCAAACCGATTCGTGGACAGTAGCTGCGCCATTTAAAGAACAAAAACACGTCCGAACAGCTGTCGAATCGATAGCGAATAACTTCAGTCCTCAAGCTCAACAATTAGATATTCGAAAACTACCGCAACGGAAACAAACGACACCGTATCCAGGCGATGGATACTATCGAGGAGAGAAAGGTAGAGACGAATTTCGTTGAGAGTGGCTATTCGAATAATGGGATTGTTTAGTTGATGAATTTTTGAAACGAACTCGCGAGGAACCAGCCATACCGACTTGGATTCAGAAGAAACAAAAACGTGCACAAGATCTTCGAAAAGAAAAGTAAAAATCCCAGATGAACTTCTTTTCTAGTTTGCTCGATATTTTTCAGAGCTGAGAAATGGATTATGCCACCATCACGTCCGATATCTCCGACGGAACAATTGAATATGCTCGCCTTTCTCAACGATGAAAGTTCACGACAAAAAATCGAACCTAAAAAAGACGAACTCGAAGTAATTTCAGTGTGCTCATTGACTTGACTTGTTTTATTTTGTTTTTGTGCAGAGATATTGGTATTACATAACCAATGGCGTTCAATCTCGAATGATTGCCAATCAATCCGCCGATCAATACACGAAATTCTGCTCTCATTTAGTCCCAAAACTTGTCCAACCTTCGCTCAAATCTCATCACGATCAACTCAAAACTGAAATTCAACAAGATTACGATCTCGCCATTCGAAAAACGATCGTCGATTATATTCTTCTCGATCCCAAAGAACGTCAACGTGTCAAAATCACCAATACACCGAAATCATTTCCCTTACGGACAATCCGAGCGCCGATCTCGTGGCATGAGTCAATGGATCAAACGAAAAAAGATCTCCTCTTCAATCTTCACGGCAACAATCCGATTATGACCGCCTTACAAACTCTTTGGGATGAAACCTATGCTCATCAACGGCTGATCAGCTACGAAGATCTTCTTCGAGCGCCATTGCCAATGATTCCACATGATTTCGAGAAGTTCGTCGAGCATCGTGTCGAACAAATGCGACAAACACTCACGACACAATGGCTGCATAGTTGCAGTCGACTAGTTGCAGAAAATCGACAATTTTGGGAATCGATGGTGCCAATGGAAGACGATGGAAGTACGGAAATAGTCGAATCTTTTTTCAATACAGTTGCTGCTCGTATGTCGGCACATCTCCGGCAACTTGTCAATGCGTCACTCGAAGATTTCGCTCGATTCTTCGAAGAATATATCGATGGCAACGATTATCACAGTGAAACACCCGAGAAAACCTATCAAGTCATGGATTTCATTCGTCGGCCCGTGTTTATTCAGCGTTTGTACGCCGATGGACCGAAAATCGCCTTCGATCCAGCCAATCAAGAGATTCGTTCGATGCTGCAACGTTGCATTAAAACGATTGTCAACGGTGCTGCGCTCATACCTCGTATAGAATCTCATCTCTTCGATTCGAAAACCAAACTCCTCGTTCGTCATGTTCGTATCGACGAAGAAATCGTCGAGAACATCACTCAACGTGTTCTCTTCGTTCTCACAAAGAACTCGCCTGGTCCACATTTGTATTTAAAAGAATACGATCAATATCAAAATCTGTTTAACAATAAAGCTGAATTAGAAAGCAACGAATTCCTTCGACATCCGCACGCACTCGATGAATTCGAAAGTGAAATCAAACAGAAAACAGCGCTGGCAAATGAAATCATGCTGAAACGTATTTGGGCACCGTTGAATCTTTTCAATCTTGATTGTCGAGATTTAAACGAACATTTAATTCGTATTGTTCATAAACTACGAGATAAATTCGTTCAACATTGTATCGAAGATAATTCACGATTGAATAAAGATATCGTGAGAGAATACGATGAAATTGCAGCAACTGTCAGCGTGCCAGCTGATGAAATCGAAGAATTAGTTCGAACAACGGATTTTCTTAATAAAGCTTTGGAAAGTTCGATTTATAAATTAGCGTACAAGATCGGCGAAGCAAAAGATCGATTGATGTTCTTGTTGGATTATGCGATCATGCCGCGTAGGAGAGAAATTTGAATAAATCAAGTTTTGAATTTTTGTTTTTTGTTTAGCCGAAGATTTGAAATTAAATGCTCAAGTATTTCATTGGCCAGAGAATATCATGAATATCTTAGAACTCAATCAAGGTCGTCTAGCAGCTTTACGGTAAATCGGAAATCTTGACGTTTTTGAGAAAGTAAATTTTTTTGTGTTTGTTTGCAGTGAACGAGCTGAAGAACGTTTACGTGATCATATATTTAAATTCGAAAAGAAACTCGAAGATTTACAAAAAGATGTCGATATATTTCGACGAAAAGATGTATATAACTCATTAATTATTTGTTTTTTCTCGATTTAATTCGTTCGTATTTAGGTTTTAAGTAACGAAGAAATGCGTTCCAATGTTGAGAAATTATCCGATATCAATAAACTCGTTGAAGAATATAAACTCGAAGCTGAACAAATCAATCGTGATCAAACATTACTCGCTTGGGAAGTGACACCATTTCCTAAACTACAAGAAATCATGACTGCAAAAGATCCGTATGAAAAACTTTGGAATACAGCTTGGCAATTCTATACTTCATTCGAACAATGGATGAACGGACCATTTCAAGGTCTCAATGCCGAAGCAATTAGCGATGAAGTTCAAAATATGTGGCGAACTTTACATAAACTACAGAAAACATTGACAGATCAAGTCGGTCCACGTCGAGTAGCTGATATGATTAAAAATCGTATTGATAAATTCAAAGTTCATATACCTTTATTACAAGTCATTTGTAATCCCGGTTTAAAAGAACGTCATTGGGATAGTATGAGTCAACTTGTTGGTCTTGTTTTGCCGCATGATAGTACGGCGTCATTGAGTGATTTAATTGAACTTGGCCTGGCGAAACACGTCGAAAAATTAGATGAAATCGGTGGTAGTGCATCGAAAGAATATTCACTCGAAAAAGCGATGACTAAAATGAAAGACGAATGGAATGAAATGATATTTACATTTGTTAAATATCGTGATACATCAGCATATATTCTCTCAGCTGTTGATGACATTCAATTGATGTTAGACGATCATATTATCAAAGCGCAGACAATGTTAGGCAGTCCGTTTATTAAACCATTAGAAGATGATATGCGTGCTTGGTGTGAACGGTTAACTTTATTGCAAGATATCATTGATATTTGGTTGAAAGTTCAAGCAGCTTGGCTTTATCTCGAGCCGATTTTTAGTTCGGACGATATTGTCAATCAAATGCCGGAAGAAGGTCGAAAATTTGCGACTGTTGATAGTCATTGGAAGGAGATTATGACGAATGCAGTTAAAGATGCACATGTACTTATTGCCACTGATCAGCCGGGCATGTTGGACAAATTACGCGATGGTTTTCATTTACTCGAAGAAATTCAAAAAGGTCTCAATAATTATCTCGAAAAGAAACGTTTGTTCTTTCCTCGGTAAAGATAAAAATATGAATTTGAATTGAATATTGAGAGAGAAATGTTTGAATTTCTAGATTCTTCTTTTTATCCAACGAAGAACTTCTCGAAATTCTCTCGGAAACCAAAGATCCTCTTCGTGTTCAGCCGCATTTAAAAAAATGCTTCGAAGGTATCAATCGTCTCGAGTTCAACGATCAACAAGAAATCACGGCGATGATTTCCGTCGAAAAAGAAGTCGTTCAATTCAAAGCCACGATCAATCCGAGTAAAGCTCGTGGTATGGTCGAAAAATGGCTGATTCAAGTTGAAGATCAAATGTTATTGTCGATTCGAATGATCATCAAAGAAGCACTGGCAGCATACGAAACTCGAGATCGAAAACAATGGGTTCTCGAATGGCCTGGACAGGTCGTCATTTGCGCCAGTCAAGTCTATTGGACGAATGAAGTTGAAGAAGCGATTGTGAACAATAATTTACAGGAATTTCTTTTGAAATCGAACGAACAAATCAAAGATACGGTTAATTTAGTTCGAGGTAAATTAGAAAGTGGTCCTCGACGAACTCTCGAGGCGTTGATTGTTATTGATGTTCATGCACGAGATGTGGTTGCCAATTTAATTCAAACAAATATCAGTAAAACAAGTGAATTCATTTGGATTTCACAATTGAGATATTACTGGAAGACTCAAGAAGAGAGACTCATGGTTCATATGATCAGTACGTTCGAAAGAGAGAAAAAGAGAAATTAATTCAATGTTTTGTTGTTTCTAGCAACTGAATTAGAATATGCGTATGAATATTTGGGTAATACATCACGGTTAGTTATCACGCCTTTGACAGATCGATGTTATCGAACATTGATGGGCGCTTTGAAATTGAATCTTGGCGGTGCACCTGAAGGTCCTGCTGGAACTGGAAAAACTGAAACAACGAAGGATTTAGCCAAAGCTATTGCCAAACAATGTATTGTCTTCAATTGTTCGGACAGTTTGGATTACAAAGCCATGTCGAAATTCTTCAAAGGTTTAGCTCAATCAGGTAGATTGATTTGTCAATGTTTTTTCATTAATTGTGATTGATATGATATTTAGGTGCCTGGGCTTGTTTCGATGAGTATGTCAATTGACAAACGATCGTTTTTTTTTTGTTGAAAATTAAATTTAGATTCAATCGAATCGAATTAGAAGTTTTGTCTGTCGTTGCTCAGCAAATTCAATTAATTCAACGAGCTATTGCCGGTCATCAAAAACGATTCGTTTTCGAAGATACAGAACTCGAATTGAATCCAACTTGTTCAGTCTTTATTACAATGGTAGATTTTCCTTTTTAACTCGAATAGAAAAAAAAATAATATTCAATTCGTCTAGAATCCTGGTTATGCCGGTCGATCTGAGCTTCCGGACAATCTCAAAGTTCTCTTTCGTACCGTGGCTATGATGGTTCCCGATTACGTACGACTCGATCTGTTGATTTAAATGTCAAAAAAGAACACAATTGTTGTCTGTTTCTAGGCGATGATCGGTGAGATTAGTTTGTATTCAATGGGTTTTATCGATGCTCGATCATTATCTGGTAAAATTGTCGCAACTTATAAATTATGTTCCGAACAATTATCATCTCAACATCACTATGATTATGGTATGCGTGCTGTGAAATCAGTTTTAACAGCATCGGGCAATCTCAAACAGAAATATCTCGATGAAGATGAATCGATCTTAGTTCTTCGAGCTATTAAAGATGTTAATCTACCGAAATTTCTTGCTCAAGTAGACGAATATCTTTCATTTTTTATTGATTTTTTTATTGTTGTTGTTGTTGATTAGGATGTGCCGTTATTCGAAGGTATTATCAGTGATCTCTTTCCAGGTGTTGTCTTGCCAACACCGGACTATGCTGTCTTTCTCGAAGCTATACACAATAATTCGAAAAATATGAAACTTCAACCGGTTCAATTTTTTGTCGATAAAATTATTCAAGTAAAGAGGAAAACAGGAAGAAGGATTACTTAATTGATTTTGTGAAATAGGTTTATGAAATGATGTTAGTTCGTCATGGTTTTATGATTGTCGGTCCGTTTATGGGCGGTAAATCAGCTGCATATAAAGTTCTTGCCGGTGCGCTCGCTGATTTAGAAGCAGCTGGCATGATGGACGAACATAAAGTTGTCTACAAAGTGATCAATCCGAAATCGATTACTATCGGTCAACTCTACGGCGAGTTCGACAGTGAGTGTAAAACGAGATTTTCATTCGAATTAACTTTTGTTTTCGTCTTCTAGAGGTGTCACACGAATGGACTGATGGTAAACGAGTGTGCTTTTGATTTGAAACATTTAAGAATTCTTCGATGGTTTTAGGTGTACTGGCTACGACATTTCGAGAATATGCAGCCAGTCAAACTCTAGATCGAAAATGGATTATTTTCGATGGTAAAAAAAGCAATTCGTTTGAAATGATTTGTAATTGTTTTGTTTTTCTCGAAAAGGTCCTGTCGATGCTGTCTGGATTGAAAACATGAATACTGTCCTCGATGATAACAAAAAACTCTGTCTAATGAGCGGTGAAATCATTCAAATGAGTGCTCAAATGAATTTAATCTTCGAGCCCGAAGATCTCGAACAAGCCTCGCCAGCTACTGTCTCTCGTTGCGGTATGATCTACATGGATCCGAATCAGCTCGGTTGGCGTGTGTTTAAAGATTCATATGTTCAATACGAACTACCTCCGACATTAACTAAAGAAGCACGAGAATTAATCAACGATCTATTCGAATGGATGATCGATCCGTGTCTTGATTTTCTTCGATTTAATTGTAAATTTCAGTTGTCAACATCGCCTATTCATTTAACTTACAGTCTCATGAGATTATTAACGTGTCTGATGGATGAAATTGCTCATTCAGGCACGACAACAGCCGAAGGCAAAGTCTATCCCGAAGTGAATGCAAACACGGTGAGTATCGAAGACGAGAATTCGTGTTGATAAGATTTGAAAAAAAACACACATCTTTCAGCCGAAATGGCTTGTTGACATTCTAAAACCTCGAAAGAATGTCATTCGTCCGGCAACTGTAAGAGATGACAGCTAATTTACTTCTCCTCGTGATGAAAAAATCATAAATCTTTGCTCGCTTCTCAACAAATTGATTTCTTTCTTAGGCACAAATAAATGCGCTTCAGGTTGGTAATCTTAGAATCTGCATGCTAGATGATGCTCTAGATATTAGTTTCGATTTCGAGATAATTAACCAAATGAAATCGATCGAGTTTTTGTGATTTTTCGGTTTAGATGTTACTTTGGGTACAAGGTTTATTTTTATTTTCACTTATCTGGGGCCTTGCTGGAACGATTACAGGCGATAGTCGAAAGAAATTCGATACATTCTTACGAGATTTTCTTACGGGCACAATGGAAGAATATCCGAAACCGAAATCAATTAAATTTTCCAAAGTAAAATTTCAAAAAGATCTCGATATGCATCTGTTTGTGTTTGCGTTTCTAGGCGAATATCTTTCCCGAGAGAAATACATGTTTTGATTTTTATTTTGAAAAAAAAGCAGCTGGCCATTGGAAAGATTGGCCGGATATGATTCCGAGAGAAGATTTAACTATTCCCGATGGTGTTAAAGTTGTTGATGTGATTATTCATACCGATGAAACAGCGAGACAATCGTTCTTTTTGGACACATTTATTTCGCATAATGTTCCACTTTTATTAGTCGGACCGACGGGTAAAAACAAAACGAGATTTTGGTTGATTCGAAGTTGATTTTCTCTAGGTACGGGTAAATCGGCGATTAATAATTATTTTCTTGTTCGATTACCAAAAGAAAAGTAAAGATTAACAAAACAAAAAAAATCTTTTAAAATCGAATCGTTCGATATAGAGTCGTGGCAAATGTTGTCAATTTCTCAGCTCGAACATCATCCAACCAAACAATGGACACAATTATGAGCAAACTCGATCGACGTCGTAAAGGTGTCTACGGTCCACCGATGGGCAAAAAATGTGTTATCTTCGTCGATGATTTAAATATGCCAGCCAAGGAAAAATACGGCAGCCAACCGCCGATAGAACTGCTCCGACAATGGCTCGATCAAGGCTACTGGTTCGATCGAAAAGATACCTCCGTCATCACGCTTCTCGATCTCGTAAAATCTTTGTTCGCTTTTTGTTCTTTTGCTTTCTACAGTTCTCTGTTTCGTAGTTGTTTCTCGGTGCAATGGGTCCGCCAGGCGGTGGTCGAAATACGATCACCGGTCGTTTCTCACGTCATTGTAATATCATCTCGATTGATTCATTCAGCGATGAAACAATGCAAAAGATTTTCACATCGATTGTCGATTGGCATTTCGCCAAAGGCTTCGAACCGTCATTTCAACGTGTCGGTCGGCTGCTCGTTCAAGGCACAATGCAGATCTACAAGAAAGCTTGCGAACAATTCTTGCCAACACCTCAAAAGTCTCACTATCTATTCAATTTACGAGATTTCTCTCGTGTTATGCGAGGTATTCTCCTCGTTCCACAAGCAAATATGAAAGAAGAAAAGAAACTCTATCGACTTTGGGTTCATGAAATCTATCGAGTGTTTTACGATCGATTGATCGACGATGAAGATCGTTTGACATTTTTTTCGATGGTCAAAGAAGTGATGAATGATTTATTGAAACAAAATATCGGCACACTCTTGGAACATTTAATTCCAGCGAATGCACCGGCACCTCGACAACTCAAAGATGAACACGTACGAAAGACGAAAAACAAATTCGAAAGAAAGAAGTTTTTTTTTCATTAGATTCGAGCGTTGATGTTCGGTGATTTTATTAAACCAGATGCCGATCCAAAGCCCTACGATGAAATTACTGATCTGTCTCAATTACAAAAAGTCATGGAGTCCTATCTCGAAGAATACAATGCCATCAGTAAAAGTCCCATGCACCTCGTCATGTTTCAGTTTGCTATCGAACATATCTCGCGAGTTTCACGTATTCTTAAACAAGATCAAGGTCACGCATTGTTAGTCGGCATCGGAGGCAGTGGACGAGTGAGAGAAAGATGAATGTTGAAAGCAAAAACAAATTGTCTTTGATTTGTTGAATAGAGTTCGTCATGTAAAATGGCAGCATTTATGGCTGATTATGAATTATTTCAAATTGAAATCACACGAACCTATGGCAAGAATGAATGGCGTGATGATATCCGAAAGTTATTTCGTAAAAGTGGTGTCGAAGGCAAGAGTACAGTCTTTCTATTCAATGATTCGCAAATCGTACGCAAAAACATATTTTCTCAAAAAAAAAAACAAAATAAAAATCTTCGTTGTTTTTTTGCTTTTTCAGAAAGATGAATCGTTCATCGAAGACATCAACATGATGTTGAACACGGCTGACATTCCCAATCTGTTTCCTGCCGATGAACGAGCTGAAATCTGCGATAAAATGCAAGGCATCGCTCGTCAATTCAATCGAAAAGTCGAATCAACTCCGATGGCACTCTATAATTTCTTTATTGAACGAGTTCGTTCAGCTCTTCACATTGTCTTGGCATTCTCGCCGATTGGTGATGCATTTCGAAATCGTCTTCGAATGTTTCCGTCGTTGATTAACTGTTGTACAATCGATTGGTTTACATCGTGGCCTGAAGATGCTCTCGAGATGGTCGCGAAGAAATTCCTCGAAGAAGTCGATTTAGACGATGATATTCGAACGAATTGCGTCGTAAGAAAAATCAGAAGAAGATTTTGAAAGAAAATTTCATCTCGTTTTTTTTTTTGAGATAATGTGCAAAACATTTCATGAAAATATTCGAGTTCTCTCTCAGCTCTTTCTCGAGCAATTATCTCGACATAATTATGTCACGCCAACATCGTATTTAGAACTGATTCTCACATTCAAAGGTTTCGAATTTGTTGATTGACAAAAATGTTTAGTCTGATCGTTTTTTTGCGTGTAGATCTTTTGAGAGTTAAACGAAATGAAATTCAAACATTGAAAGATAATTATCTCAATGGTCTCAAACAGCTCGATTATGCTCGAGTGGCCATCGATGCAATGAAGAAAGAATTGACTGAATTACAACCGAAATTAAAAGAAACGGCGATTGTTGTGGAAAATTTGATGGTAAACATCGAGAGAAATTGAGAGAGAGTGTGTGTGTGTGTGTAAATTGAAATGAATTTAGATTCGAATCGAACAAGAAACTGCCGAAGTCGAAGCGCGAAAAGAAATCGTCGCTGCTGACGAAGCTGTTGCCAATGAAGCAGCTGCCAAAGCTCAATCGATTAAAGATGAATGCGAAAATGAACTTATGGAAGCTTTACCAGCACTTAAAGAAGCCGAAGAAGCATTGAGTAACTTGTTATTTGCAATTGAAATGTTTAAATCTTGCGAAATTTGTAGATACTCTCAAGCCTAATGAATTAGTTATTGTTAAAGCAATGAAAAATCCTCCGGCTGGTGTGAAATTAGTTATGGAAGCTGTTTGTGTTATGTTAGAAAAAACACCGGAAAGAAAAATCGATCCAGCAACACAAAAACCGGTGTTGGATTATTGGCCGACGTCAGTTCGACTTTTAGCTGATATGGATTTTCGAAAAGTAAACAAAATAGCCGAAATAGTCTTTTGTTTTTTTTCTAAAAATTGATTTAGAATCTTCAAAATTACGACAAAGATAATATAAAAGCAACTGTTATCAAACAAATTCGTGATCGTTTCGCTCAAAATCCGTCGTTTACTCCTCAAGAAGTGTCGAAAGTGTCAGCTGCTTGCGAAGGTCTATGCAAATGGATTCTTGCTTTGGAAAAATACGATCGAGTTATCAAAGTCGTTCAACCGAAACGAATGAAACTCGAAGAAGCCGAAGAAGCTCTCTCCGAACAAATGACTAAACTCCAGGAAAAACAACGGCAAGTTCAAGAACTCGAAGCTCGTTTGAAAGCGTTGACCGACGAGTACGAAACCAACGTTCAAAAGAAAAACGAACTCGAAGATCAACGAAATCTCTGCGAAAAGAAACTAACTCGAGCTGTTCAGCTTATCGAAGGTCTCGGCGGCGAGAAAGACCGTTGGACTGATCAGGCGAGAAAACTCGGCGATCGATACATTCAACTCACCGGCGACATTCTTCTTAGTGCAGGCGTCGTCGCCTATCTCGGACCGTTCACTGTCAACTATCGAACGGACTGCATTCGTCAATGGATTGACCTTTGCAAATCGAAACGAATTCCTTGTTCGGATGTTTTCTCTTTGAACACAACGCTCGGTGATGCTGTCAAGATTCGAGCTTGGCAAATCGCTGGTTTACCTGTTGATTCATTCTCAGTTGACAATGGTATCATCGCGACAAATGCTCGACGTTGGCCGCTATGCATCGACCCTCAATCACAAGCGAATAAATGGATCAAAAACATGGAACGAGACAATCGATTAGCAGTTATTAAACTTCAAGATCCGAATTATACGAGATCGTTAGAGAATGCAATTCAATTCGGTACACCAGTTCTATTGGAAAATGTCAATGAAGAGTTAGATCCGATTTTGGATAATGTTCTTTTGAAAGCAACATTTAAACAACAAGGAGTCGAAGTAAAACTTCGTCTTTTTCTTTTATTTTTCTCATTTTTGATTTGTTCGATTTTTAGTATATTAAATTTGGTGAAAATGTTATTGAATATTCTCGAGATTTTCGTTTCTATATCACAACTAAACTACGAAATCCACATTATCTACCTGAAACATCAGTTAAAGTGACGTTGATTAATTTTATGATTACAGCCGAAGGTTTACAAGATCAATTGTTGAGTATTGTGGCTGCAAAAGAAAAGCCTGAGCTCGAAGAACAGAAAAATAATTTAATTATTCAATCAGCAGAAAATAAACGCAAACAAAAAGAAATCGAAGACACAATTCTTGAAGTTCTTTCATCATCAGCTGGAAATTTACTAGAAAATGAAACGGCTATTCAAATTCTATCGTCATCGAAGAAGATCTCCGAAGAAATCGAAGCGAAACAAAAAATAGCCGAAGAAACACAAAAAGAAATCGAATTGACACGTCAAGGCTATCTGCCAGTTGCTAAACATTCGACAATTCTCTTTTTCTGCATCTCAGATTTAGCCAATATCGATCCGATGTATCAATATTCACTCGTTTGGTTTATTAATTTATACATAATGTCAATTGAAAATAGTGAAAAATCAACGGATTTACAAGAACGTATTCATAAATTGAATTCACATTTTACGGAATCAATCTACCGAAATGTTTGTCGATCGTTATTGGAACGACATAAACTATTATTTTCATTTATTCTCTGCGTACAATTATCGAAAGGTCGAGGTGAAATCGATGATAATATCTGGCGATTTCTTCTCACTGGTGGCGTCGGCTTGGATAATCCCTATCCGAATCCCGCTCCCGAATGGTTAAATGACAAATCCTGGGCGGAAATTGTTCGAGCATCGGATCTGCCCGCATTCCGAAGTCTCATGGGTCATGTCAAAGAAAATACAGAGAAATGGAAAGTTCTCTACGATTCGCCAACACCTCACGAGCAAGCCTATCCTGATGACTACGATACACTACGTGCTCTCGAACGGTTTGTTTTTTTTTTCGAAGGGCAAAAAACAAAAAGTTTTTTTTTTGCTTTCATTTTTGAAGACTTCTGATTCTTCGTTTATTCCGACCGGATAAGATCGTACCGGCCGTTCAACAATATATCATCAAAGATATGGGCCAACAGTTCGTCGAACCACCGACATTTGATCTTCCAGGTTCGTATGCTGACTCATCACCGACGACACCGTTGATCTTCGTTCTATCGCCGGGTGCTGATCCCATGATGGCTTTGTTGAAATTCGGTGAAACAATGGGAATTACTGATGAGAGAATTAAAACTGTTTCACTTGGTCAAGGACAAGTAAATCCTGTATTTGTTTTCAATTCGAGCCAATTCCGTTTTGTTTTCTTAGGGTCCATTTGCTCAATCATTGATTACTGAAGGTGTTCAAAAAGGTACATGGGTCGTTCTTCAAAATTGTCATTTAGCAGCTAGTTGGATGCCGAAACTCGAACGTATTTGCGAAGAATTACTTGTGCCTGGTAAAGTTCATAATGATTTTCGTCTTTGGTTGACATCATATCCGTCGGATCTATTTCCTGTAACTATTCTTCAAAATGGTATTAAAATGACCAATGAAAGTCCGAAAGGTTTGAGAGCTAATCTACTTCGATCGTATTTAAATGATCCGATCAATGACGAGAAATTCTTCAATGATTGTAATAAACCTGAACGTTGGAGAAAACTTTTGTTTGGCCTGTGTTTCTTTCATGGTCTCGTTCAAGAACGAAGACAATTCGGTCCATTAGGATGTAAGATCGATTGATATTCTCAATTTGTTATTTTTTTTTTGCCTTTTCTTCTCTAGGGAACATTCCGTATTTCTTTGAGTGAGTTTTTGAAATTTTTCAGCTGTTTGAACTGTTTTCAATTTCTTCTAGTGAATCTGATCTTCGAATTTCTCTACGTCAATTGCAAATGTTTCTCAATGAATACGAAGATCTTCCACTAGAAGCGGTTTGTTAATCATAATAAAAAGATCAATTCGAACAATAAAAAAATAAAATTTCTTTAGATTTTATATCTCTTCGGTGAATGTAACTACGGTGGTCGGGTCACCGACGACAAAGATCGTCGTTTATTAAACTCTCTTCTGTCCGTTTGTATCAATGCTGAAGTCGTCTTTCAAGAAAAATACGAGTAAGTTCAATCGATTTGAAAGATTCAAGACGAACAATCTGTTTCTCGTCACTCTAAAACAAACCATTGCGATTGTCAATAAATCTATATATTAAACAGATTGAAATGTCCGCCTCTGCCACACACACACACAACTAGCTTTCTTTCTTTTCTATTCACACATTGATTTACGTTTCCATCGATAAGAATGATCATTCGAATTCTTTTCTATTTAACTTGTCTGCTCGTGTTCAATTCATTAATTCAGGCTAAATCATGTCCTTGTGAATTAGTCGCTAATGAAACACCGACAGCGACGGATACATCGGCCAAACGATCCGTAGTCGATGATGAAAGTCAAGATGAATCCATGGATAACGATAAATTTCAAGAGTTAACCAATCTCTATCCATTTGTTCGACAAATCAAACGTTTAAAACGACCGAGTTGGGCAACCATTGGCAAACGATCGGCGATTCTAATCAAAAAACGACCATCATGGGCACAAATCGGTTGATTTCCTACGCAGCAAACAAAAATATTTAAAAAAATCTCTCTTTTTTTTTCTCTCGCTCTTTTTTTTGTCGAATAAAACTAATTGAATTCCAACATTTTAATTGAACATCATTCTATTTAGATTTTCCGAAAGCGGAACGTACTATGTTCCAACTGATGGCACGCATCAAACATACGTTGATTACGTTCGAACATTGCCATTGAATCCTCTACCTGAAGTTTACGGTCTCCATTCAAATGCTGATATCACCAAAGATCAACAAGAAACGCAAACAGTTCGTTTGAAATCACAGACAAAACAAAAAACAACATTCGGATTTTTGATTGTTTAGCTTTTTGATAATATTCTTCTCACATTACCGAAACAAACATCGGGCGGTGAAGGTCGAACACCTTCGGTTGTAATCGATGAATTAGCCGCTGATATTCTTAGTAAATTACCTGCTGATTTCGATACAGAAACTGTAAGTCGAAGAAAAAGAAATCTTATTAATCAATTGATTTTCTCTGTTTATTATTATTAGATTGGCAAAAAATACCCTGTTCTTTACAATGAATCGATGAACACTGTTTTACGTCAAGAAATCATTCGTTACAATCGATTGACATTCGAAGTTCGAAAGACACTCGTTGATCTACGTAAAGCAATCAAAGGTCTTGTTCTCATGTCAGCCGAACTCGAAGAAGTCTTCAATGCAATGCTCGTCGGCAAAGTTCCGAATGCATGGGCATCGAAATCCTATCCATCATTGAAACCATTAGGCAGCTATCTCAACGATCTTATGGCTCGGTAAGTTCACAAGTTTTTCTCATTCATTCATTCATTCGTTCGTTTTCTTGGATTTAGTTTGAAATTTTTACAAACATGGATTAAAAATGGTCCTCCGAATGTGTTCTGGATCAGTGGCTTCTTCTTTACGCAATCATTTCTCACCGGTGTCCTGCAAAATTTTGCTCGAAGATACACAATTCCAATTGATAAACTCGCATTTGAATTCGACATTCTTCAAGAAGATAATGATATGGCGAATAAACCTGAAGATGGTGCCTATATCAAAGGTCTCTTTCTCGAAGGCGCTCGTTGGAATAAAACGAGCCGTGTACTCGATGAATCTCTTCCCAAAGTTCTCTTCGATGTTCTTCCGATAATCTGGCTTCGACCAGGTATTACAGAAAATTTCGCTCAAGTCAATACATATTCTTGTCCGGTTTACAAGGTCTGAGAGAGAAAAGTCTTTGAGTCAATCAAAATCTGTTTTCTTTAGACAAGTGCTCGACGTGGTGTACTTAGTACGACCGGTCATTCGACGAATTTCGTTCTTTTAATTGAACTTCCATCGGATAAATCGAAACGTCACTGGATAAATCGAGGTGTTGCTGCTTTATGTCAACTCGACGATTAGACATAGGAGATCGAACGGTGATTTACTTTGCTTTTTTTGCCATACGATAATGACTGAATTACTTTGCTTTTTTTTAAATAAATAAAACTGAATAAGTTTTTTTCTCTCTCTTTGGACTAATCGACGTTGTTTTCTTTTTTTTTCTCTCTCTCTCTCTCTTTGAGATTTGTACAAGGTCGAATGAATAAATACAAAACATACGAGAAGGACAAACTATAAACATATGCATTGCATAAAATAACACGAGTCGTTTTTGATATGATACATGATTGATTTAAACCACATTCGTTCGAGACAAAATAATTAAATAATAATTTTTCCATTCTGTTTTCAAATCAATAATTTTATTCATGGTCGTCTTCTTTCGTTCTCGACACAGTATGTAATCAGTTCAAGGCCTTTTAATAATTAATGAAATTCGATTTATATACTAAATAGGAGAGACAGTACATGTTGCTAGGAAAGAAAGAAAAAAAGAAGCAAGAATTGTTGAATTATACACACGTAGCTATTTCAAATGACTGTTCAACTGATGAGGAAAGGAAAAAACGAGGAGTCTATTTCGTGTTTATTGACGTTTATTTTTTTGTTTGAGTACTTCTGTTGATTTGCCATATGTTGCAATGATCGTATCTTCGATTTCACATTCACCAAAACGAATATGAAAGTAACCTCTTTCGCCCCAGCCTGTGCCCCATGAATTAGCTGCAATCCAATAGCTTTCTTGTTGTCGTGTTTGATGATTATATTCGGTACCCCAACCAAGTAAACGAACCGAATGATAAGCAGCAAGATTAGCATAACGAGGATTCTGTCGGTCGATACTCGAGCCTGCACAACGATAAACACCGGATTGATATAAGAAAAATTCCGGTGTAACACGCATCGTTGCTTGAACAGGCCCACGAAAATGTAATTCGTATTTAATCGAACGATCTTCATTTCGAACGCGATAAGCCGGACCGAAATTGAAATGTTCGCCTTGTGCGCCCGATGGACATTGAATATTCGTAACTTTTCGATGTTGTGCAATATTTCGAAGATCGCCATCACTTAAATGTAATTGACATTCAGCTATATTACCTGTTGTACCACTTTCGTATGGATAACAATTTTCTGTTACAACACCACGATCTTTAATAAAACCCCAAGCATAGGCAACTCGACCGCCTTGACAACCGTCCTTAGCTTCTTGATTTGTACATGAAAGAACATTTTGTACACTTAATTGTTCATTTTTCAATTTGATATTATGAACAAGAGATAAACGATCGGTAGCTACATCGATAGTTGATAATGCCCATGAAATACCGCATTTGCCTTGATCTTGAATGCCTCGTATTTTATCGGCGTAATTCGGATGTGTTCGTGCATCGAACGCATTGACATCGTCCATACGAAAGTAATCATTGGGATCATCGGGTCCATTGTCGACCATTGAACGTAATGTTCGGTCGGGAATTGTGCCAAGATAATATTTCAATGCATCTTTGACTTTAAGACCATTGAATTTATTGTATGTTGTTGCTGTCCAACCGAGATACGGTTGTTGATTGTTGATATAAGAAATCAATTCTGGACTATTCACGCAGAGATCTTCTTCGCATGATAATCTTGTTTCATAACCGAGTGTTAAACATCGACAAAGATTACAATCTTGATAGAACGATTGTCCGTTCGAATACTGTTGACCTGTGCTCGGATCTGTACATCGGTCCGATCGAATATCAGGCGGTGGTGGTCGTGGCAAAGGTGTGGTTGTTATATTAACACCTTCACAAACAGCATCATGATCGGGACAACAATCGTGATTATCGATTCCACGAAAGCAGAATGTATCACAATAGCATCGTGAATCATAATACGGCATGAAACAGTCATCATCACGACTGAAACAACATTGTGGATGCGGTCGTGCGCCGCAATAAGGTTTGATTTCTTCCCATTCAGCGTATCGACATGAGATCGAATTGAATAGTGTCAAACATACGAGTATGCCGACGATGACTTTCGTCATAATTGAACTAGGATATATCGATGTTGGATATATTCGAAGAATGTTTGCAATCTGTGTTACTTATACTGTCTATATAAAACGAGAGAGGGAGAAAAGAAAACAACAAGACAGTTTATATAAAGCATTGAAGAGAGAGAGAGAGGGGGGGGGAGAAAGAGAGAACGTCATGAGTGGGAGAAATATGCGAAAAGGAAAAATGGAAAATAAAAAAAAATACCTATCAACACAGAAGAAGCAAGAAACCGTTGTTGATCGTCTTTTTTTCTTTTCGTTCGTTTTTCAATCATGTGCCTGTCTTATCGATCAGCACGTATATTTTGATTATTCATAAGACGAAGAAGAAGAAAAAAATATCAATCTTACGATTCATAAAATGAATAAGCGAAGGAAAAAACTTTCTTTTTAATAGCCGTATCAATACGCTTGATACGAACATCGTAATCATACAAATCTCTCGTTCGATATTCAATTATCCTTTCCTTGAAATCCGAGCTCGACAACAAGATAAGTATCATTTAATACATTTTCTAATATACTTCAATTTACGCTGTTTGATATCCAAGCGCCTGCTGCCGTCTCATCATGTTAATCAAATGAGACAAGGCCGACACGTCATGTCTAACAAGTCTTCAATTTCAATTCAATACAAACCAAGAAATTCCAATTCAGTTTTTGATTATCTCACGTGAAGGCTAATGGATGATTGTTGATGATACAAAAATATATGAAAATCAGATGTCTATAAATCAGACTCTGATTAATACAACATACTGGACATTCTTTGCGCATATTTATTTGTTTTGTTTCTTGTTCAGAGAACATTTTCAACACTGTTCTTCATTCGTCAATCAAGATAAGATTGACACGCAGTAGGAGGAACTCATCAAGGTTATTTGATTATCAATATACGCATATTTTAGTTTTTAAAATGAATTTCGATTTATCCAATCATTTTTCAAACGTCGAACATAGCGCAGTACATTTCTTTTTTTTTGTCGAATAAATAAATAAACAACAAATATGACGCCGATTCAACTATACAAATATCTCCTTCGACAATTACCTAAATTGCCAATTGAAAGTCAATCTTATTACCGAAATTATATCAAAGGCGTATGCATTTTGGTTTTATTTCTAATAAGAAAATGATTTTCTTTTGTTTTTAAAATAAAAGAATTTTCGTTCGCATAAAGACGAAACCGATCCCGAACGAATCAAAGAAATCACCGAAAAACTACACAAAGACTTCGAATGGATAGCAAAAAAAGTAATCGTTGTCTTATGAATTCTCTCGAAATATTCGTTGATTTTATTGCTTTAGTATGAAAACAAATCCAAACATTAAAATTCTATTATTATTATTACTTTTTTCATTCTCAAATAAACTGATTAGATATGATCAATTGCTGGGAGATAGGTTTTGGGCCGTTGAAGAGACGATGAACGAATGAGATTAGTTGCAGTACGTTTGCTTTTCGGAAGAAACGAACGAGAAACGACTAGATTATGCTGAAAACAAAAAATAGCTGATGAATTCGAAACAAAATCAATTTACTTTCGAACGTAAATCGAACATAATCGAACATAAACGAATGATAATCGAGAGAAAATCTCGAATTTGACAAACGACCGTATCAACTTTGGTAAACGTCGGCGTTTTGCCGAGTGCTGTTGCTTTCAATTTCAATTTCAATTGATGACACATCAACGAAATCTGTTCTAATTGAATTGTTAAATCGTTCGATTGAATCTGAGTTGACAATTGCTGAATGATCGATGAAAGACGAGTGCCTTCTTCGACGAAATAAAACGCTTGAGTGAAAAGATCCTGAGTTGTTCGAAGGGTGCCTTCGCCTCGTGTGAATAGATACATTGAAAATGCCATTGACGACATGTTCTTGGCGCGTTTGAGGATTTCATTGTCGTGGTCTTGCCATCGTTCGACTTCGGCGTCGATTTCCGAAGTTAAAAGCTTCAATTCGAGACCTGTTTTAGCCAATTTCGATTGTTCATTTGCATCGAGTTTCATTGGTTTACAACCGACTGAAATCGAGAATTCGAGTTCGAGAGATAAAAAGAGCAGATTGACGTTTACCTTTCGATGTCGTTCCGTGTTTGCCAGGCCGTGGTAATGAGAGATAAACTGTTTTCTCTGCTCGGCCTGCGTTTGTCTCTTGAATTTCCTTGACAAGTACCGAAAATCCGTTGACTTCATCTTGCCAAAATCGACAGAGAACATCGAAATTCTCTCGAATAACTCGACTAGTCGGGTGTTGACTCAACGATTGCACAGATGAGATAATCATCGTCGAGAGATTGACGAAGATCTGCTCGTGATATTCACTTGACACTTGTAATTGTTCACAAGAACTGATATGTTTCAAGAATTTACTTAACTAGAAGAGAGAGAGAGAGTGAGAGACACGTGTTGATTTTTGAAGTGAGCGAACTTCGACAGCTAGTTGAGCTTGTTGACGGAAACGAGTGATTGATTGAATGAGGAGATCGTTTCGATTGGTGAGAGAAAAGGTTTTCAGTTGATTGAGAAGGAGATTTTCATCGTGTGTTCGAAAGAATTCCGAACAATGAAGCATTGTGATTCGTTCGAGCTGAAGAAAACATAAAACTAAACGAATAGTTTTCGAAATGAAATCTACCTGCTGACGAAAATCTCGAATTGCCGATAGTGAAGACTCGCTTTTTTCCTTCAAAAAAATATCGATTTTAGTTAGTTGTTTTATTAAAAAAACAAACTTCGATTTGAATTTTCTCTTGTAATTCGAATAATTTCTCTTTCTGTTCATTCGTTAAATAAGTCGAATCCATAAAATCAAGAGTATTATCAATCATATTCTCAAACAATCGTTTCAATTCCGCTGAATCATTCGACGTTTCGATTGCATACTAAAACTTCGAGTGTTCGAACAATTAAAACACAAAACTTTCGTTTACTTCGAATTGTTTCGATGCTTTGACGAAATTCATCTGATTTTTCGTCAATAAAATCGTGAGATTCGGTGTCGTCGAAAGTTGAACTGACCCTGAATCGACCACGATGATTTGCACGAGATCAAGTGCATGTCGAATTTGACTGTAGACTAAATCTCGGCAATGACGAGCATGAGAACATTGATTATGTTTAAGAAAAGCCTTGCAAACAAAGATCAGAATTTAGAATTACGAAAAAAAAAGAAAAAACTACTTTCGAAGATGTGAGAATTAAGATTGTCGATTTTTCTAAGATCGTTCTCGATGCCGATAATTGCGATCGACGACGTTCATCTTTAAGATCCTGAAAGCGAAACAAAAAAGGTCGATCCTTTCGTTTTTTCCCTCAATTACATTCTGTCGATCGCCAGTTAAATGCGCTAGATCAACCATTTGATTGCCATAGATTGCAAACAATTTCACAAATTCTGCAAAAGACATGACATTCTCCAATCGATTCAATGTCGACATAACCTAGAAGAAGGAGTTCGTTGAAATCTTGATTCGATTTGCTGTTTTTTTTTGTCTCTACTTGTTTCTTAATGTTGATAATCTGTTTGACAACGACCATGTCGGCGAGAAGAAGAACACGTGTTACTGCACTGAGGAGTGAACGAGCAGCTTGAATCATCGCCTGTCGATCGGTGATGCATGTCAAATGTTTGATTGACTCGCCAGCTGCTCGAACTTCTCGACAGGCATCGAGTAAATCCGATTTTATCTCTGGATTTTCATTGCCAATTGTCTCGCCTTGAAAAAAAAACATTATCAATATATTCTCTGTCAAAATCAAAAACTAACCCACGGAAACAAATCGTTGAATAGCCGTATGTACACCGTCTCCAACTCGATTGATCGTACTTTCATTGACAACGATCGATCGAGATTTTTCTTTGAAATTGACTAACGTTGAAATTTGTCTCACAAGTGGCACGAGTATCGTGTCAATTGACTTGGTTTGAATGTTCAACATTTGATTGACAAGGTTATTATTAACATATATCAAGTTCTTTCCTTACGGGTATTAAAATAATCGACCGTCGATTGGTCGATCAATCAAACAAATAAGCTAATCGTTCGCTACAATCAACGTTTGTCGTTCATCGATTGTCTCGATTGTTCAAATCAATGCATTTCAAAGATTTTGTTTTTTGATTTTATTCGAATCGAAAATTAGCAATCTCGATTAATTCACAGAAATCCAACGAATAAAACCAAACTATTCCGAAAACAATCTCGCCAAGACCTATAATTATCTGTGTTCTTTTTTTTCTATTATTATTTTGTTGTTGTTTGTTGTTTTTTTCCTCTTCTCATTCAGATGAAATCTGAATAATATCAAAAGACAACGATGTCGTCGAACAATGATGAACACGATCCCGTAGCTAATCTCCACACGCAACCAGCCAAAGGTATACTTAAAACAGCGAAAAGTGCGGATGATCCTAATCAAGATAATTTAATTCAATCAACATCGAGTGGCATGACTCGATCGGAGAGTAAAAGGTACAGATTGATCTCGTTTTTTTTGTCTTTCAAAATCAAGTTACAGTCATAGAATTCCACATTTCGACGAAATGAATATCATTGCAACATATCATCCCGTTGATAAAGATTACGGACATATGAAAATCGAAGAACCGAAAACACCCTATGCTCCAAATGATATCATCGACGAAGAAGATTCGACAGTATCAGGCATTGATCCCAATGCACTTGCTCAGCGGTTTGTCAAGTTCATTATTTTTCAAAAAAAAGAGATTTGCTTTGAATAGATTAAATGAAACCAATGTACCTGCATCTACGACATGTCGAGCACAGATTGCGAGAAAGAAGTCAATCGACGACGATTCCGATGGTCGAACAACATCGGTCGATGTCGAACATCGAAAACAATTCGAAGATCATCGAAAGAAACATTACAATGAATTCGAAATCGTTCGTTTGCGCCGAAAGGAAATCGAAGACGAACTCCGAGCTCTCGAACAAGAAGAACTGTAGATTGAACTTTTTTGTTCTTTGATGAATAATTTTCGATTTACCGGCTGTTTTCAGAAAGAACTCATCAGTCGATTCTATCAAACCAATCTTAGTTCATTCACGAGACTCATCTGCTCATCATCATCATCATGTGGAAGTCGTCGATAATGATGAACAACAACAACAACGTGCATTAACACCAGAAGAACAAGGTTTGATTTCTTTCTCTCTTTCAATCTTATTCTTCTCTTGTTTTCAATAGAACGAAAAAAACAATTCGAACTAAAACGCAAGAAACACTACGATGAATTTCGAACAGCACATTCAACTGATAAACAAGACGACGATCCTTGATCGACCATATAGAAAACTGCTTTTTCTTTTCTCTCTCGTGCGATATTGTATTTCCCTTTCTTTCTTTCTTTTTCTCTGTATGTGCAAAAAAACATATAAAACAAAAACACAGAACATGATCTCATCCTTATATTTTGTTTGTTAAAGATGTTAGCACGATTGATTCTTCGAAATCAACGAGTTTTTTCTCTCGTTGGTATTGTTTGTCGGCAGACACGAAGAACGATTCATCTATCGACAATAAAACAAACGGAATCGAAGCCAAACAAACGTCTACCTATGACAGCTACTGAAATGACTGAACTCGTTTTCAAACGTTTACATATTCACGAGCAACGTGGACTTGTCAAAGCGTTAGTTATCGGCTCGGGTATTGTCGTTATTTCAACCGTTTTATTTCTCTATGTTTTTCGAACTCCATTGAAAAATCAAACTGTTGCACAAGTTGCCGATGTTGCTAAGAGCAGTCTCGAGCAAGGTAATTGTCGAATTGACTAAATCAATCTCGAGTTTGTGTCGATTAGAGGGTGTTAAACAACAAGTCAATCTTCTTTCACAAGAATTAGTTCACAATCTTCTTTCCGATCCGACAATTCTTTCCAAAGCATTGTTTTTTCTCGAACAAATCATGGAAAATCCATCGACAAAAGACACATTGATTCGTCTTCTACAACGACTTATGATCGATGAACAAATGCAAAAGAATGTCGCTGATTTTACATCGGCAATTCTCTACGATGTTATGAAAAAACCTGAAACGGAATTTCAATTAGGACAATTATTTCGTCGAGCTATTCTACAGAAAGATAATCAAGATGCGTTGTATATTCTCTTGAAAGATTTAATTAACGATCAGAAAACCAAAGATATCCTGGCCAATTTAGGTCAAGAACTTGCTCATCAAGTTCTCAATGATGAATCAGTGAAAATAGCGGCAACAAATTTTGCCAAAGACGTTCTAAATGACACCGGTTTACAAGAACAAAGCGGCGATTTCGCATGGAAAACAGTGAAACATGCATTGAAACCAAAATGGTTCACAAGTCATGCGAAATCGGATGAAAAAATCAAGATTTCAGTTGACTTCGAAAATTCTATTGTTCTTCCATGAGTGTCATTTATTTGTTTAGTCGAGATAAGAACGTGCGCGTGTGTTGTCTTTTGCTTACCTTGAGTGTATGTTGTTGTTTTTTTTAAATAGTTTATTTCAATTCTAGATATTAGATTCATGAGTTCACCATCGTTGAGTCCGGCTGTAATAAAAGATAAGATTTTAAATAATATATCGAAAGCTATTCGAGAAGTTAGTTATTTAAAGAGAAAAATACAAAAGTAAATAAATGTTCATTCGAATCTAGATTCATCGATTAACAATCGAAAATGATGAACAAACAAGACAGAAAATAACCAACGAACATTGGCAAGTTCATTGTTTACTTGAACATCTTGATTTTGCTTTACTTTACGGGTAAAAACGAAACAAAACTAAATCGAACAATGAATCGATCGTTCGAATGATATTTAGATTGAAAATTGTTCAAGATGGTTATTACAAATGCATTTGCGATTTTACACCGAAGATTCTCTTAGATCAAATTGATTCGCTGATCAATATCCAAACGGATATTGGTCGAGGACGTGCTTGGTTATTTTTCGCATTGAATGATAATCTAACTGAAAGTTACATGAAATGTTTTCAAGATAATAAAAAGTCCGTCAAACGATATTATACAACTGATTCGATTGTTAGTGATACTCAAGTAATTGAACGAGAGAATTGGTTTTTAAAGAATTGATTTGATTTTTAAAAGAGATTACTCGCACTGGGCACGCTCTGTTCGGGATTAGAAAATATTCAATTTGATTTAAAAACTGTAGGAGAAAACATTCGATTTGATATGATGATTTGCCGATTTTTGAATTCAAGGATTGTACATATTTTGATCGAAGTTGTTGGCCAGCTTATCTGCAAACGGACTCGAAAGAAGCGAACAAAATCTTGTCGACAAATGGTCGATTTCCTTTGCCATCAGTGGTCACTTATCTAGAGAAATATAACGCTCAACAACAACAATCACCAGTCATTACGAGCACGTTGGTTTCATTGAGTACGAATTGTCTTTTTTTCTTTTTCTCTTGGTAAATTTATTTTGTCAATTCAATAGAACGTCCACGTGGAACAAAACGAGCCAGTGCTCGTACTACTACAGTGACAAAGACAAATACAAATACCGTTGAAATTCCGACGCCATCAGAAGATCAACTGAGTACTCCGACTCGTTCGTCATCGATTAGTTTCGACGAACGTTCAATCAACGATGAATCCGAGTCTGTCAGTGGTCCAACCGAGCCTTTCGTTGTCATTCCAACACCATCGGAACTCAGCTCGAGTCTCAGCGAACTCGATCCCATGTTTCAAAACCGTTCGCCATCGCCTTCACTAGATTCAGCATCGATTCAAATCGAACCACCACTGCAACTCGAGACAGCCGAACAGCCCGTGACAGTCGAAATCGAACAACCTGTAACAGTCGAAATCAAACAACCGGAGACAGTCGAAATTGAACAGCCTGTGACAGTTGAAATCGAACAACCCGAGACAGTCGAAATTGAACAACCAAAGACAGTTGAAATCGAACAGCCCAAGACAGTTGAAATCGAACAACCACCTGTGATAGAAGAAAGTGACCAATTGGAAGAATCCGAATCGACGGAAACACCTTCGGAAACATTGACAAAGGAGAATATTTTTCAAATTGTGTCTGAGCAGGACGATGCCATTGACATACCGTATGAAAAACGGTTTCAGAAGATTTCAAATACGCTTTTGTTTGTCTTAGACCTGATGCAAATATTCAATTACAATTGACATTAGACATTTATGAATCACCGAATGATGAAGAATTTCTTAAAGTAATTCATACTTTCGTTTTTGAAGAGAAAAACCGATGATTTTCAGTTATTTCCGACATTAATCGGTATGAATAATGGCAATCCTGAAGTTATTTTTGTTTTGATTACAACATTGAATTTCTATTTACTTCGACAAACTAGCGAAGTACAAGATTCATCGGGAATCGAACGAATTGAATGCATTCGTTTGGAACAAATCAATCAAATCGAAGTAAAATCTATTCCTCGTCTTTTCATTTCTCATTTCAATCTCTCAGATCGGACCTAACGAACAATTCTTTCGTATAATCACTGTTAAAAACACACAACTTCGTCTAATAACAACAGGATGCATTCAATTAACTCGGTTTGAAATTGAAACCGAAAACAAAAACATTTCTTTTTCATTCGATTGATTTTTCAGCGCCATTTGCAATACAATTCGACGAGCGACTCAACTTTCTCACGTGCCTGAACCTCAATTCTTCCGTGCCGAAAGACCTGAAACTCTCATCAAACAAGCTCTGGCTAAAGACATGAAAAAATCCGTACGCACAAATCAACTCGTCCTTGTTTATTTATTTGTAAATTCGATCGTTTTCAGACTATCGATGACGTCAATTTATTGAGTTATCACTATGTTTTCTGGGAAGATATACAAATGAGCGGCAGACAAATGAAAAAAGAAGGCTATCTATTAGCTCGATTGATCGAACAGTCCAATCCATCGAGATTATGGGCGGTAGCAACCAGAAGTCAACGACATGGGTTCGAATCTTGGAAAGAAGCTTATGTTACTCTACGGTAATTCTATTATTCAATCGAAACTAGGTCATCATGTTTGTTTGTTTTTCTTTAGACTCGATCGATTGAATGTCTATCTGCATAAAGCGGACATAAATCCGGCATTATCTTATACTTTATTGTAATTCTATGGAGATAAGATCGAATAGGAAATGAGAAATTGTATTTTTAGAGATGAAAATTGTCAAGGTTGCCGAAAGAAACACTCGGGCGATCGGCCCAATATGATTGAAATTATATTTGCCAATGATACGAAATTAATGCTTTCAGCTAAGACAAAAACTGACCAAGAAGATTGGGCATTGACAATTATGAAAGGTCTTTCGCAAGGAGTAGGATTGTTTTTTCAAAATCAAATTGATCTCTATTCGAAAACTATCTCTGATTAGCGAATGGCAGCCGAAGAAGAAGGAAATTTCGAGAATACAACACCATCGAGTGTCATCTTAACCGATGAGAAACTTTTCATTTCACATGACGATGATGATTATAAAGTGATTCGTCAAATTGAATCAGTCAAACTCGATTATGTCACACGAATACTCGTCGATCCACTGTATCAATACTATTGTGTTCTCGTAAGTCAACAATCTCGATTGAATTCGAATGTTATTTTGACAAATCTAGTCGATTGAACATGGCGCACAAAGTGGCAAATCTTGGATATTCTATTTCTTGTATGCGAAAGAGACAGCTCAATTTACTAAAGCCGTTCAAAAGACACTCTCGGATATGTATCAAGTAAAGAAATCGAAGTGAAATATCTTTCGTTTGTTTTCTTGAGGAATTTTGATTTAGATTCCATTTGAAGTCACATCATTGACAGATGTGCCATTTCAAAATGAATGTGAACGAAAATCGAAACGACTTATTCGAAGTTTTCATCCGACGAATTTAATTCCTTAGATATACATCGTCTTTCAATTCAATTTATCATTTGATTTGGTGCTACTACTTAATTCATTGTTTTTTTGTGAATAATATCGTTCGATAGTTCTATTTTTAAAAAATAAATCAAACGAGATATATTTGTTTATTGGATACATACGACATCTACTCAAAAAGAGTCAACGGATTGTTGCTAAGACAACGAGAGAATCAGACAAAATGAACGAGTCGACCGTTAGTTTACTTCTCTTTTCTTTTTTTTTACTGAAATCAAGAAGAAATGTCGCGTGCGATTCCGCCATCATCACGAAATCCACAAGGTTTGAGAAAATTGCAAAGAAAATTCGAAGTTCAATTGAGAATTGTTTAGTTCCGGGAACGAGCAGTGGCCGACCGATAGGCACAGCAACTCGTTTGACAACTGCGAGTGGTGTAAGTCGCTCTTTTTTTTTGTTTTAAATCTCGATATGCTCTGATTTGTTTTCAAGCAACGACCTGTGAGTCGAGGTGGTCCACTTGGCTCGAATATGCGCATTAAAGTTGAAGATGCACCGATGAGCCGAGGTGGTCTCGGAGGAATTCATAGTACAGGAGGTCTCGGAGGTCGACAAGTGCAAGATCGAACCTATTTCTTCGGAATTGTTCGGTAAAGTTTTGAATTTGAAATGAATTTTGTTGAATTGATTCGATTGTTCGACATTTAGAGCGAAAGTTTCCGAACTTGAAAGTGAAATTCAACGTTTACAAAAAGAAACCGATTCGTTTACTGAAGATAATAAACAATATTTTGCTTTAAGCAAAGCGTTCGTATCCAACAGAGTTTTGTTCTTAATTCAATTCGATTTGTTTTAGTGCTGAAGATTTATCTCAACAGATCGAGAGTCTACGAAATGAACTTGGCGATTACAATATGGTTTTGAAATGATTTGACAATGAAAGAGAAGAATTTGTTTTGATTTTCTAGGTTATCGATCGTTTACAAACGACTGGCGAAGTAACTGAATTGAAGAAAGAAATCGCTGATTTAGCTGCACATAATCATCAAGTTGAAGCAACAATCGACGAGATTTATCTCGAAAAACAACGGTATTTGCAACAAAAAAGCAAAATGCTAATTTAGTTTGTTTGTTTTCATAGAAAAGAAGATCGAATCAATCGACTTGAACGAGAATTAACTGAGGAGAAACGTAAAGCCGAACGATTACTCGATAACATGGTAAAGAGAAATTCTGCTTCTAAAAAACTTTGACACTGCTGTTTTTGTCTAGGAACCCGAATTAAAACAACGTTACAGTAAGATCAAATCGACATCGACTCAACTTCAAAGTCAAATGGATTCGATGCAAAACGAAATTTTAAATTACGACGGTCGAATAACGAAAATGCGCGAGCAAATGTCGGGCACAGTGCTTAAACAAGAAGCATTGACATTAGTCGAGCAAATCTATGAACTCGAACTTAAACGTGATCAATTGACAAGCGAAAGTCAAAGTATTCTTACGCCTGAACAAGAACGTCAGAAACTCACTCAACAAGTCAAAGAAGACAATCAAGAAATTCAATCCATGGACAAACAAATCAATGAATTACGCGAACGAAATGAATATCTCAAACAAGCGTATGAAAACGACGATCTTCAATCGTCATTATTAGTTCAACAACAAAGCAAATCGTCGGCAGCTGTCGATGAAGATACCAAACAGAAATATCTCGAATTGAAAAAACGTGAACAACATATCGATGAATTTCAATTGACTTACGAACAAACACGAGAACAATTTCTTAATGATATCAAAAATATTCAGAAATCGAATTTAACATTGATTGCATTGGTTAGTCGAACGTTAGTTAAAGGCGATCAGATACTTACACGAGATGATTATACGCAATTGAAAACGACAATTGATCAACATGAAGCTGAGAAGAAAAAGTCTCATGATACACTTGCAATTCTCGCTGAACAACATCGAAAAGTTAAACAAGATTATGCGAAATTAGAGAATTTAGATCAGAAATTGACTGATGAAGTTCAAGAATTGAAAGCGAAATATGCGAAAATGCAAGAAGATTTAGAGAAATTCAATGATCTCGAAGCATTGAAACGTAAAGCTGAGAAACGAAAAATTCAATTAGCATCTGACAAAATCAATATGAGCAAACAAAGGCAAGTCACTAAAATGGAAATTCAAACATTACAATCGCAATTCGAAGCTGCACAAAGACAATTAAGTGAAAATGAAACACATAGCCAAGTAATAAACAACAACAAAAAAAAAACGATCATTTTATATTCATATTTCTCGTTTGATTAGTTGATTAATCTCGAAAAGAAATTTCAAAATGTTTCTCAAACATTATTTACACTTGATGAAGCACTTGCATCGCAGAATGCGAGTGGTCAATACGAACAAATCAAACGACAAGCTTTAGAACTTGTTCAAACACATAATCGTTGGTTAATTCAACATTATCAAAATTCTCCACTTGCGTAAAACTAACAGATTGTTTTTTTTTTATTTCATCAACTACAAAAATTCATAAATTTAAAAAAAAAGAGAACAAATCGGCATATTGTTTTTGTGTTTCGTTCGAAAATTGAAATAAAATAAATTTTCACAGCTAAAACATGACTCAACGAATTCAGATTAATAATCGACGAAGATTTACACGAGTTTTTGTCGAAAATATTGGAGAACTCGGCGGACGTTGATGCCAAGGAGATTTGATAGGACCAGTTGTAGGTTTGCATGGACTCGATGGATGATAAGGACCCGAACAACATTGACAGAAATTATTTCGACATAGAAGATTTGTGCAAACCCTTGCAAAGAAAATCTTTATGATGAAAATCTATTTTCATTCGATGTCATACCCATGGTGATCATTGACGTCAACAATGGAAACATACGCACATATAGGACAACGTTTAGGCACAGTTGGCCCGTGTAAATCTTTCAAATATCGATAACGATATGTCATTGTACTCGCAGTTAAATGAACGTTTTCTTCATGACATTTGTCTTCATTTGATGATATTGATAATTTCATTTCCAATAGATTCGTCACAATTTGCATCGTCTGTTTTTTTCTCTCTTTAATCATAACACTCGGCTTTCGTTCAATTGGACGTTGATTTCGTTGACAATAATCTTGAATTAATTCCGACCATTTTCGACAAACAAGCAAACAAGAATTAAAATCATTTCGCGACAGATTTCCTAGGATTAAATCAATGATATGCGCTGCATTTCGATGATACAATTGTGTTAAAATATCGAAATGCTTTCGCGTTGTTAAATATTGTTCATAGTCGATATTCGATTGAAAATTCTTTCGAATTAATGATACTGGCGAGTGAAGATCACATTCCGAATAAGGCGAATCAATTTGTCTGAAATGAATAGCTAGTGGTGATAAACGAGATGGTGATGTTAAATAACCGGAATCGAAACGAGTTCGATTACAAATCGAGTGTTCAATCATTGGAGTAAGATGATTTTCAATCGACATTTTTACTACACAAATAAACGATCATATAGAATTGTCTTTCTTTATATCATATTCGAACAATGAGATTAATAAATCTTCTTCTCATTGAAATTTAATTTCTTGAAAATACTTTTTAAAAAAATTGATTCATTTTGAAATTGATTCAATTAAAAAGATTAAAGCAATCGAAAGATAGATGTCACAAAACGAAATCGATTTGTCATTGGTCGATTGTCTCTTATCGTATCACAGACAGAATAATTTTTTTGGTTATTCATTTTACTTTTGAAATGTCGAAAAAAGCGTTCGAACCCGAAGATTATGATTTACCGAAAGATTTTCGTTTAACGAAATTGTCCGATATGAAAGGATGAGGTTGTAAAGTTCCTCGAGACGTTCTGCACCGTCTGCTCGAGGAACTGCAGCCAAATTCAACACCTGACGGGCAACCACAATCGCCATTGATCGGTAAATTTTATTTCTTTTTTCAATCCAAATCAAAAAAGATTTTCAAAAAAAACCCAAACAGGAATTGGTCTCGATTCATGTGTTCTCCCTGTTCGACATGGCGAATATTTTCTCGTTCAAACAACTGACTTTTTCTATCCACTTGTCGAAGATCCATACATTATGGTAGTAGATAATTCATGGCAAAGTGAAATTTCGAAGTCAATCAACTATTTTCTAGGGCAGAATCGCGTGTGCTAATGTTTTGAGTGATATGTACGCGATGGGCGTGTTGGAAATCGACAACATGTTGATGTTATTGAGTGTCAGCGAGAAAATGACCGACAAAGAACGCGATGTGATCATGCCGTTGATGATCGAAGGATTCGAGGATTGTGCACGGCAAGCCGGTACATCGGTTCGCGGTGGACAAACCTCGATCAATCCTTGGGTGATCGTCGGCGGTGTTGCCACGTCGATTTGCAAGAAAACTGAACTAATCATTCCGGAATTTGCAACTATCGGTGATGTTTTAATCTTAACTAAACCGTTGGGCACACAGGTGGCTGTTAATGCTCATCAATGGATTGAAAAACCCGATCGATGGCAAAGAATTCAATCTGTGATAACAGTCGAGCAAGTTCGAACGGCCTATCAACGTGCGATGAAACAAATGAGTCGATTGAACCGAATAGCTGCGCAATTGTTGCACAAATATGATGTTCACGCGTGTACCGATGTCACCGGCTTCGGCATTCTCGGACACTCGCAAAATCTCGCTAAACATCAGCAAAATGAAGTGAATTTTGTCATTCATAATCTGCCGATTATTGCAAATATGACGAAAATCAGTGTGACTTGTAATAATGCATTCGGTCTCCTTCGAGGCACGAGTGCCGAAACGTCTGGCGGGTTGTTAATTGTCCTACCGGGCGAGCAAGCTGCTGCATTTTGCCGAGAAATTGAAGCACTTGAAGGATGCCCAGCGTGGATTGTTGGTGTGGTGGAAAAAGGCAGTCGAACAGCGAGATTAGCTGATCAACCGAAAGTGATCGAAGTGCCGTCGATCGAGACCGATGGCGAATTTTAATTTGAAATCAACGGCAGAATTTTGTTTTCTTTTTTCAATGATGTATTAATAACGAAATACTTGATTGTAGTTATTAATCTGACTGCTGAGAAACTAAATTTTGCTTTTTTAGATTATGGAAATTAGTAAAGATACTATCGAAAAGAAACTACGCGAGGCTCTCGAGCCAATCTATCTGGTAGAATTCAATCTTTGAACAGTTTTTTTTTCTTATCTTTTGTGCGTTGTAGTATGTCGAAGATTGTTCGGGTGGTTGCGGTTACAAATTCGATTCGATCATCGTGTCGGAGAAGTTCGTTGGCAAGGCGCTACTCGCTCGGCAACGGTAGATTTTCCAAAAGAAATCTCGTTTTGTTTTTTGAAATTCAGATTTATTTAGATTGGTTAACGATCTTTTGAAAGATGAAATGACGGAAATTCACGCATTTACTCAGAAAACATACACGCCTGATGAATGGCAAAAGAAACAAGATAAAACGCCGACGAAAACTGAGAGTGTTTGCCTTGGTGGATGTCAAAATTCTCAAAAATAAATCTTGTTTTTTTTTTGCGTTTCTATTTAATAAAAAAAGAAGCAATTCGAAAGGTTTATTTTTCAGAATGGAAGAAAGTAATGATTTCGATGATTCAATGGATGAAACACCGGATCCATCAGCACCAACAACCGGTCAACCGAAGATCTATCATCGCTGGACAGTCAAAGACTACTGGCAAGACAAACACAAACACAATCTGCCCGATGGTTGGTGTGAAATCTTTCATACCAGTGGTTTTCCTCTGTATTTTCACAAACAAACCCGTGTTGTCACATTGTCTCGACCGTATTTTCTCGGGTCGATCAGTGTTCGTCATCATTTGATTCCTGTTGCATCGATTCCTTGTTTGTATATGAAACGTTTACAAGACGAATCGAAATCGAATGAAGACGATATCGAAGAAGGTGAAATCTCCTCGCCTTGCCCGTTTAAATCTGAAGTCAATCCTCAGCCAACACGACCCAGCAAACCGCAGCAACTGCCTGTTTCACTTCAAATTCTGAGTAATTCGACGCTGGATGACACACTTCGTTTCAGTACGTTGACATCCGATGAATTACGTTCGTATTGTCAACAGAAATTCGCATTTGAACAACGAGAATTCAAGTTTTTTCCCTCGTTGGGTGATAAATGGAAATATATTCGACAAGCTCAAATCAAACGTCGAGAACAGAATACGCCGGCTGACGCTCAAATCATCGAACTGCAACCATTAGCACCTAATGAACAGTCGGTTGTTGTCTCGACAAGTCTCAAAACCTCGGAAATTCCAATTCAAACAACGAATTCCGACAAGAAATTAACCATCGATCTCTATCCAAGCAAAAGTCCGATTGCACTTCTTCAAGAATACGCGTTGAAACGCATGAAACTACCGGTGAAATACGATTGGTTTACAACTGATGTATCGAATTCGCCATTCGGCTGTCGGATACTCGTCGGTGACAATGTCTACGGCACGGGCATCGGTCGAAATAAACGAACGGCAAAGCTCAACGCCACCGAAGAGTCTCTAGTCATTCTCGTTCCTGGTTATAAAAAACTTCACGAGCAAAAACAACAGAAACCAGTCGCAGCAGCAGCTCCTGTTGAAGAAGAAGGTGCCATCGATGATGATGACGACGAAACAACAACGGCAACAATCAATAACATGCAAACGAACAATGATCAACAATCGATGTCGAGCACACTTTTAGATGAATATGCTGTTTCCGATGAGAATATCTACGATGTTTGCGTGGCACTTGGCAAACCGACACCGTATCAAATGCTCGAGAAAAGTTTGACGTACAATGCATTGACACGTGGTGAATCGAATATCAATTTAATTATGACAAAAAAGCCGATGTTTACGCATATTACACTCGAAATCGGCAGTGAACATCGAGAAGAAGCTCAAGCCAAAGATAAAGCTCATGCAAAGAATCTCGGTAAAACCGGTTTTTTTATCTTTCGTGAATATTTGTCTTGTTCTATTTTTTAGCTGCACAAAAACTACTGAAAAAACTGCATCCACATCTGCACACGTACGGTTCATTGATTCGTTTGTATGAGAAAAATGCGGACACATACAAACGCGTACGTGTCGACGATGAACTCGCTGATATTGTTCGAAGTGCGAAAAAAAACGAACCTAATCACGCACTGCTCGCTAAACTTCGCGAGGAAATGTTCAAATTAAAATCGAATCAAACGGCAACATTCGATCAATATGCGATTCACATCGTCGATGTCAACGATCAACTCCTCGGACGATCGACAACCACCAATTCAAATGAATAAACACGAAAAATAAAACATCTTTTTTTTTTTCTTCTCTGTTAATATAAAATAAAATCTCGCAATTTGTACAGAAAGTCTCAGTTCAATTGAAGAATTTGCTTGGGAATGAAACCTTGCCGACCATCGCCACGACGAACATACATCCAATTGTGTTCGTTCGAATTGACTAGAGTAACGATTTCCGATTCAAGTACGCTGACATCGCCGATGAATCGTCGTTGATAATTCTCAACGATTCGTAATCGAGCTGAACGCGATTTGAATTCGACAGATTTCTTCTTGCACGGCGTCGGATTTAATGTGAGGGAAATGTTCGAGATTTGCCGAGAGAGATTCGACTGATCGATCGTCGGTTGGACTTGCTCGAAATTGGAATGACACGGGCCGATCGACGAGAGAAACTCACCGGTCGATGTCGGCAGACACTCGGTTTGAATAGCAGCGGGTTTGAATTTGTTGGGCGTTGTTCCATGTCGATGGGCAATTAATTCATAACAAGCGCTTGTCAATTCTAAATCAAAAGCGAATTGACATCGAGATGAAACGGATTAAATATTCTACCTTTGACATGTTTGCGAAAACGCTTCATGATTGTGTTCGATTGATCGTTCATGTGAGAGGGCATAATTCAGAAATGAAAAGTGGAAAAGAAGAAGAAACACACACCGAGAGAGAAAGAGAGAAACATCTGCTCGAACCAATGGGAAACACATAGAGAGAGAGCGAGAGAGAATTTAATGAATGGATATTTTTCTTTTCATGTTACTCATATGTGATAATGATGGGAACATGCTGAGAAACGATCAATATCTCTGATTATAATTTCATTTAAACAGTTACATCGATAATTTCTTTCCAAAGAAAAATATTATTTGATAGACGGCGTTTTATCCAAATGGCGTCCTGTTCAGGCAGAGATGTTTCCTCGAGAGAATCACGTTTCTGCTGAAAAACAAAAAACAAAAAACAAAACGATTTCCTTTTTCTTTTTTTAATCTTCTTCATCGATGGCTTACAGGTGCTAAATATCTTTGATTTGACATTCGTAGATTGAGCGAACAGTTATCATCGTTAACAATCTTCCAATTTTTATCCATATAATAATTCATACAATATTTACTTAGAAATGCGAAATGTGAACTGAATGTCGAACGAAATCGTTCGGAGAACACACAATAGAGAAAGAAATTCATTGATGCATTGATAGCAACGAGACAATTAGCGAAGTTATTATAGATTCGCATTTGAGATGATTGAGAGAGATTGGGAACGATTGATTGAACAGTTAGAGATATGGCTTGAGGGATTTGACAGACAGTAAAAACAATCACAACTGCAACTAAACAATTGATTTCGATGAGAGGAGAAAGAAAAAACAACACGAACACGAAATGTTTACTTAGCATAATCGTTGTTTTTCGTTGTTCGGTTTGATTTGATCGATTATGTCGACGTAACTCAATGCCTTCGCTATGACTTTGTTTTGATCGATGAACATAGAGAATAAGAATCGTGTTGAAAATAATTAATAATAATAAAGGAATCCACACAATAGCAAAACTACAAATTATTGACACATATTATTAGCGATCGAATGAGGTCAAACTTACGTGACAAAATTAAAATAGATTTTCTGATAGAGATCATTATTGCCTAGGGCAGTTGGCTTAGCAATAATTCGTTTTTTTAATATTAGTTTTCCTTGAGAATTATTCTTGTAAGAAATAATTATCGATTGAAGTTTATACTCGAAAGCTGTTGGTGATGTGCAAACGAGTGCAGCGAGCATAACGCCGAGAATAATCTTTCGAGCACGATGAACCGTACACCAAGTTCGACTTTTCAATGGATAACTAATAGCGACCCAACGTTCGACAGTGAACGTCACTGTCAGCCAAACACTTGTATTCGAAGAGAAATCCGCCATTGGCTTACAAACAGTCCAAAGGATAGCAGCTGTACTCGTTGCATCGAAACATGGATGCAAACATGTATTTAATATCAACGTCAGAACGAGATAGGCGATATCAACGAGAGCTAATGCTATGAGATAATTATTTGTTGATGACATGATCATACGACGTTTGGTTAGGACGATAATAGCGAGAATATTTCCAGTGACTCCTAGAAGGAGAAAATATATCCATTATGTTATTGGATGGAAAGAAAAAAGTTCTCGCTTACCGAAACTAGTGATAATCGGCCACAGCCAGGCTTTGAATAGGATTCGAACAAAAAAAAGATTGGCGTCTGTTTGTTGTCGTGCTAGAATCGATGCATTACATTTGAATAAACCAAACATATCGATTAACCATTGAAAAATAAAATCTAAAAACGATAAGAACTTCAATATCACCATCACAAATGTACTCTGACAACTTAGCTAATGAAAATATATCAAAAAGTTGTTTTAAACTCTAAGTCTTATTTATGTGAAATTAAACATAGAAATGCTATTCTTTTGTCTTTTCCGGAGAGACACATCGACTTTCTAGTTAGTTAGATATATAATCTTTCCTAATTTTAATACAACGAATTAATCGGAAATGAAACTTATTGCTCCTGACTTCCTACTACAATCACATGATATAATTTTTCGATGGAAAAAAAAATATATATATATATTCCATGAATAAAATTGCTTCAAACCGTTCTCTTAAGTGGTTAACTATTCATGAAATAATTAGCATAGACGAGAGTGTTTTATGGAAAATAGTATCGAATGTTATCTCGATCTTGAGAGAATAAATGTAAATTAGATTGAAAAACTAATCAAAATATTTGCTGACGAAATAAATCCGCATTGACACGTCGAGATTTTTCAAATCAGTTGTTCTATTCTATCTGACGAATGAAATGGACTTCCTTTCAAGCGCACTCGAGACTACTTATCTAACAAAAGAAACGAAGAAAAAAAAATCGAAGCGTTAAGCTTCGTTTGTCTACTGATCGATAGCCTTCTTGGTTTATTGAAATAATCAATTACCTTTCATCTCAAGAAAAAAGAAAACTTCGTTTTGCGTCGAAAAAACACATATAAAACTGTTAGATCTCTGTAGGATACGTTCGTTTCTGTAATAAATCACAGTAAGGAATCAAATGTAAATTAATCACGGAGATTTCTAATTGCCTAAATCTTGAATAGTTCTCTAGTTTCTCCCGTTTTCTTTCGGCAACATATTGCGTGCTTCATCGAACTTTTCAAAGAACATGCTTTTCACAGATATTTTATATATTCTGACGAAAATTAATTATATATTAAAACACGATCACAAACTAAACTTACATGGAAACTCTTTTGCCGTTAGGAATTTACGAACTAACGAGAGTTTTATGAAATCATCATTATGTAGATAACAGCAACACAACAACAACAACAAAAAAAAAAAAAAGAAAGAAAGAAAATAGTTAATTATTATTATTATAATAGATTGTTTAACGAGAATATTTGACATTCTTCTTATCTTATATGATATAGAAGATTACGAGTCGATTTGCACGTTGCCGACACTTCCTCTTTTTCTTCTTTATATTGTGATGGAAACTATCGCGACAGCTGTTTGGATGTAATAAACATTATTAATTGCAAAAATCATGATAAACACTTTCGAAACTGTCGGTTGATGAAAATTGTTTTCTTTCATTTGCTAACATTTCATCAGTGCTCAATAATTGATGATCAGCTTGCCGTGCTATATGTTCGAAATTTTGATGAACAGCATGAATCGATGCTTGACGATTTAATATGTCAAATCCAATATACGTTATTTCCAACATACTCAACACAACATATGTAAACAAATTTTCACCACGTACTAAATGACTTTCTCGATTGCATTGCTTTAAATGAACGTAATCTCTTTCATAAAGAATCACTGTTAAAAGTGTATTCAATGCTAATGTTAATAAAACTGCTAATTGGATGGCACCATACCATGTTATGCCTAAATCATTTCTCACTCGTTTAGTTCCCCATTTTCCAAGAATAATAATAAACAATAGTAAATAACAGAGCACAATTAATGTTATAAAAGCTAAATGAATTATTTTAAGAAAACGTAATTGATTATGTTCATATATACAATGGTTTATTTGTTTGAAACAGAAATAGATTTGAGATGAAATGTTAAGTTTTGTTGGTTGACGATCATATGAATTATAGATATGCATTTCAGGTGCATTTGCATGAATACTATTAAACACCAGTGCACCAAATTCGACACAGAAGAGAACGACAATAAATTTGGGATCCATAGTTTTCTGAGGTATCGTTGGTAGATGATGCCAACTTTGAGTCGAATATTGACTGGATTTTGCAGATTTTAAATTCATTATAATCTAAAAAAAGAAAGAATAACAAGGTTCTTTTAAACCGAGATATTATATTATACTTTTTTTGCGTTCTGTTAACGAACAAATTTAGTTTTTTTTTTCTTATCAATTTTATAAACTTGTCGACGAAAAAGGTGTTCTTTCGTCTTGAAATCTTCGCTTTTTTTTATGTACGTAGAAAACATTCTGATGACAAGACGACTTTTATGATAAGAATTTTACTTTGAGATCATATAACTTATTTTATTTCGTTTATGATTATTCTCCGATCAAATTTCCAAGAAAACGGGTTTTTTTTTCTTTCGTTCTGTTAATACTGAATAAACGATGATTTTGCCAATACACAAAAGCACAAGAGTATTTTTCATTTTTATGACAATTTTTATCTTTAAAATCGTTTATTCAAACAAAGACGATAGTTCTGCATGATTAAATATAAATGACTAGCTGAATAAAAGCGAATATTCATATACAAAAAAATAAAAAGGTTATAAATTGTTGAAAAGCTTTGAGTAGAATTTAATGAGCACCGGCTTGAGCTGCTGCTCGAGCAGCCATTGCTTGAGGCATCATAACAAAATGTTTATAAAGCGATTGAATGTAAGTAAACACACATTTCCAATCAGGTTTATCACCCATTTCAAGCATATCGTTAACATCAAGTAGAGGTGCGCAACCATTATCTCTGTAAATTCGACGAAAAAAAAATGATTTTATGAACGAGAACAAGTCCTACTCGGCTGCTTTGAAGGCAGTTTCGAAATTTTTTCTTCGATCTTTTGGATTGAGAGCATCGTAGTTAAATGCATTCGGTAAATAATGATGAATCAGTGCACAGAACGCCATTCCATCAGCCCATGATGATGAAAAATTAACAACATTGATATTCTATTCAATATTAAAACTATCTTGAATTTAAAAGAAAGTCCTTTCTACTTTATATCCTTGTGTGGCATGCTGACACCACGAAAGAAGACGCTCTTTAATACTTGCAGGATTTGTCGGTGCTCCCGAACCTTGTTCGCTATCAAAAGATAAATATTTAGCTTTTCTTTGTTAGAATATGTTTGTTTAGTACCTGCTGACTTTTCCTGTACCACCAGCAGCTATATCTTTTTGCTGAAACATCGAAAAAGCTGCTTTCGAACTACTAGCTCCACCTAAAACAAAACGATGCGTTTTGTCCTTGAAATCCTCTTTCGGTCCATACCTCGAACTAAACATCGAAAAACGATTCTTTTTGACAAAAAACAAAACGAAAATAACATTTTTCTTACCATTTCTTCCGCTCATGATTGTTATTTACGTGTAAAGACTAAAAAGAAACTCGTGTTTCGCAACTGACTTATGCCTATATCTCTTCTTGTTTCAAGCTAAATAGCAAGTACACTACGAACAGATAAAGAAAATACATATTCTTTCTTTCTTTCTTTCTTTTTCTTTCCTTCTCTTTTTGCACAAGAAAGAAGTAGGAAGAAAATGCTCGTAACAAGGACAATAATATACAGTATATGCACATCTATCTCTAAATTAGGAAATATACATATCGAGATATACATCGATTACGTAAATTTTATTTTATTGATTAAACAAAAAAAAAATCGAGGCGGAAATAATTTACATGAATAAAATAAAGAGATTCATTGAACTTCAGGTCCAGGTGGTGGCGGTTCCCGATCGTCATTAGGTGAACCCTGAAAATCAAAATAATGTTTTTCATCATTTGGTTTCAATTATTATCACTTGATTGCTTGATTTAGTCGGTAATTGTCGATCATTTCGTAATGTTCGCGGTCGAAAAATAAAAAGAAAAAATGCCAAAGCTAACCACATGGCTAAAACTAGATACATGTTCATTCCTCCGGTATCCGTTTGACCAGGTACTAGATAACAGAACAAAATAAACGAATCAATCAATCAAATCATCTTTCTCGCTCACATTGTCCAGTAAAACATTCGGTATCTGTGCATGTTGTTTGTGCATTACGTAGCATATTAGTCAAACGACTCATTTGCATTGAATTCTAACCATTGAAAGATTAAAAACAAACTGATTTAACCGAAACAAAATAAAAGAGTTTACACTGCATTCACATGGATCAAAACCTCCGGACCCGTCCATTGTCAACTGATGATGATTAGTAAAAAACAAAACAATAATAATAATAACAACAACAGTAAATAGGAACCAATCGAAAGACTTGTTTAGATAGCGCCACTGGTCTTGCTAATTGGCATACGCTGTTCGATTTCATTGGGATTTGTATTTGTTTGTTGAGTTTTCATGGGAAAATATTCGAATTGACAAATAGTCGAACGATGTCGCCGGTTCGATGTTTGACATGATTGCGTTCGAAAACGATAGAAATACCGATCGAGTTCGAACGCATTGCCTGTATTTGTTGATTTGGTTCGTTGAGAATTTGATTCACATGAATTATCTGTTTCGTCAATATACAAATGTGTCATTTCGAAGAGAAATAGGCGCAAAATTTTATTTTGAAAAAGAAGAAAAAACTTGTGATTAAAGATATCCCGGTTGAACAGCAGGTCGAACGACTTTAAATGTCCAGAAATTCGGTCGCTGAAAAGCCGTCGAATTTTCGCTTGCACTCGAATAGAAAACACCTTCATCGATGGTGACAAAATACGAGTCACCTTCGGACCAGATATGTCCGGTCGTACGAAAGATGAGCTGCGGTGGTGAATTGTAATAGAGAATTTGCGATGATGTCGAACAATCGATTGCGTATTCACTTTTAGCCGTATGTGTATTGATAAAACGAATGTACGCTCGAAATGTCGGCTTATTGACCTTTTCAGAAACTGAAGAAATTCGAGTGTGTTAATCGAAAAATGATTTTGGAAAAAAAAACAGTTTACCTTTGACGTACCAATAATCATCGTCTTGATCGATGATCATATTATCATTTTTTTCTAAGACCGTGAATTTGCCATCGAGAGTCACGAATAGACATGCAAGTAAAACGAAAAGCTTCATCTTTTTTTTTGTCGCACAAACAAATGCTCTTGAATTTAAATATGTTAAAATGTTGTGCAAATACGATTTAAAACGTTTTAAATGCAAAGAAAGAAGAAAAAAAACGAATGGAGAGGGGGGGGGCGATTTCGTGTTTTGTTTATTCAACGATTTTTTCAAAAACAACAAACTCGAGAACATCGTGAACGAGTGATGGATATTGTTTTTCGAGAAATTTCCATTGTGACGAAAGAAGAATCTCGCGAGAACGCTGTTGAATAAATCGAAGAGTGTTTTGTTTGAATGATTTCATTTGATTGAGATAATCCTGTGAATGATATTTTTCGAACGGACCATTCATCGCTTGATAGACACAAATTAATACTAATGCAGCAGTGTTGATATTCAATTGTTGAGGATGACACATGTCTTGAAGACAAAGAAGAGCGAGAACATCGATACCGTATTTATTCGACGCTTCGAATAGAGAACGTATGCTATCGAATGATGAATTGGCTGTACTTGTTGCTGTTGTTGATGATGATCGTCGACGTTTTTTGTCTGCTATTAGTGGCGATGGTGGTGATGATGATCGAAGAGAATTATATTGATTAGTATAGAGAAAAAGAAAGATTTTCTCGAGAATTGAACTATCATCAGCGAGAGTTAATTCGGCATCATTCGATGCGCTGAATTGTTGATTGAAATAGATCGAACGTGCTGAAAGAATGCTTTTATGTAGATTCCATTGTCGATCACGATTTTTAATCGTTATATCGGAATGTAGACCTGATCGATATAAATTTGAAAGAAAGAGAAAATTGTCGGGTAGTTCAGTTGAGCCGATAGTCGAACTTGCACTTGGCAAATTCGAGAAACGTAAACGAGTTTGAGAAGCGAAACGAATTTGTTTGCTTTGGAATGAACGTGGTGAACGTGCGAGATTCGTGTCATCGTAGGATTTCGATGGTTGGAAATGAGACGTTCGATCGGGTGACGAACGTGCCGGTTGAGTACGAGATGAAATCGGTGGAAACATTGGAGTTACTTTCGATTCATCGGAAAAAGGATCCCAAGATGATGGTTGACTGTCTTCTTTAGTTAGACTGGTATTTTCTGGACTAAGATTTCGTTGTTCGGGACTTTTATCAGCCATTGATGAGACTCTTGTCGGTGCTCGTCGTTGTTGTTGTTCTTTTGATGATTTGAGTAAATGTGCTGGACCTTTACTTTGAATATTTCCTGAATTTGCAAGGGAAATAACAGTTGGTTCAGTGATACGTTTGATATTTTTCGGAACATCTGATCTTTGCAATGGTTGAACAATTTCAATTGTAAAAAGTAAATAATCAATCGTAAAAAATCGACCATTATTTTCATTGAAATCATGTCGATAACTGAAAACATTAGCTAATAATTCATCTAGACTAAAAAACTCAATTGTATAATTATCTGTAAAATCTTCGAATGTTTGAATAAATCGTCGAAGAACATTACGTTCATATTTACAACTTAATTCATATTTTCCATAATTAGCTTGCATTAAATTTGAACATTTTATTGTGAAATACAGCGGAGTATTCTTCGTCGTTGGAGATGTTTGAGGATATTTAATTAATAATCTCCAATTTTTACTTTTAATATCATCGAGAAGTTTAACATGAGTGAATTGAAAACGTTCGGAAACAAAACGTCGATCATTACCAACTAAATAACAAACAAAATTCGATTTGTTTATTATTATGATTTTTAAAAAATCGAAGTTACTCGGCGGTCGAGTTTGATTGATTTGCTCGATAATCTGCTGAAATTTCGTCAGTTTCCAATCGACAGTAAACCGTCGTGAGAAATCGAAAGCTTTCGTTTTCGGTTGAATATCTAATTCATTCGAAAATCGAACATAAGCAAGTATCGTACAATCATCTGTATTCAATGGTGTGCCTTGTTTTGCACGTGCGAGAACATCTTGATACAAATCTCCGTCGATATCGAGATAGATTTTCGGCGAAATTTGTTCGTTGATAAACGAACATAGTGGATCGCCTTTGGAAAGAAAAAATAAATGATCGGTGAAGATTTTCTCTTTGATCACTTGTCCACCGTGCGTGGTGAGAAGAATGAGTTTAATATCGGCACGTAGACATCGATCACGAGGCGAGAGAAGACAAAGACCGAAACGGATGCGTGGCGGATGGGTTTGATGTTCGAGATACAGTTGCCAATGAGATTCGAACGATTCGTTCGATGGAAAAACGAGACTTTCAAGTTCATTTTCGACGTTTATTGAATTTAAACGTCGAAGAACTTGAATCGGCACGAACCAATCGTGATTAACTACGAGCAATCGTTCGTCAACTTGAACTTGTTTCTAAATAACGAACAAGACTCATCAATTGAATATATCATCGATTTTCTACTTTTTTCATTGGATTTCGAACGAAATGATGTGACATATTTCAGCACGAGAAACTTGTCAATTGATTTTTTTTCTTCTCACTACTCGTTTATGTTAATACCATTTGGTCGACAACAACAAACACAAATAAATATTCAAAAAAACGAGGTAACGATGGTAAAACTTTCTCTCTCTTTTTTTTTGTTCTCTATCATGGCATCCCTTTATAAACAAATAGATCGAGTAATTTGTCTCGTCCTTTACTTTACCGGGACGGAACATCTGGTCGATCTTTGTATATATGTACATTAGGCTTGTTACTGTGTCGGCATTATGTCGACAATACGTTTATTATTATTATTCTTCGATCATATTCGTCGTTGTATTCAATGGAAACATTATTTCATTTTGAAATTGTTTCTTCTCGTATCACTTCTTTTATTTTCATTAATTTTCACATCGAAATCATCGACAATACCATCGCAATCATCGATTCAACAACTTCTAATTACAAGATTAAATCTTCTACCAACAACAATTGCTGTACCACCGAATTATCACGATCCATTTATTTATTCTCGAATCGAATTCACTCATAGTGATGAACAACGAAGTGAAACAAGCAGAAAATGGTGTCAAGGACAGAGTAAATACATTCGACCTGCCGATCTCGAACCGTACAAATGCATCAACATCAAACAATTCGAACGGTCTCAACATGTTCTTTGCGAAGATGTTCTCACGAAAAATTCTTGTTTAATTCTCTCGTTTACAATCGGACAAAATCAATTCGAAGAGAATTTTCTCACTGAATTATCCAATTGGGCGTCATGTCGTTTAGTAGCATTCGATCCTTATTATCAGCCGATTCAAGTCAATCGATCGGACTGGACATTCTATAGATTAGGTTTGACAGCTTCAGCTGCGATTGATGAAAATTCGAATCTAATGACAATTCGAAAATTTGCTGATTTACTTCATTTGAATACGCGTATTGATATTTTCAAAATTGATATCGACAATGCCAATGAATGGAATCTATTGGATGATAATGAATTTTTCCATTATCTCTGTCGAAATGTCAAGCAAATCATATTGAAAACTAAACCGATCTATTCCAAACGTTTTCAACATTATCGAGTATTTACACTTAAATTAACCAAATGTTTTGCTTTATTACATCGACATTCACGTTTGTATTTTCTCGGTCGACATAATCAAATCGAAAGTGAATGGTCATTGACAACATTTTCACTCAATCTCGGTTTATTTTGTGATGAAATCGATCTTGCAATGTACACACTCGTTTACGGACATTTATATCTTATTAATACAAAACTCTAAACACTCGTTTGTTTTATTGATTTACGAATTGTCGACGGAAATTTTTTGTAGCAATGCTTGCAGACAGGCCGTGCATCGACATCGAAATATTTGCTTTTATCATTCAGTTGTTTGTCACATAACGAACAAGTAAAATGTTCGAAACAATAAGTTTTCTTTCCAACTGTATAAACTGAAAAAAAACAAAAGCATATAAACGAATAAATTCATTGACTCGTTTCAACGATTTACCATTGTCTATGATGATTCGCTTGCAAATAAAACATGTCGAACCAAAAAGTGAACGATAATCAGTTTCACAATAAGCTAAACCTTGATGTTCGAAGTATTTATTGCCATCGAATGGTCGAGCACAATGAGCACAAGAGAAATGCTAGAAAACAAATTCATTGATTTGAAATGAAAGGAGATTCGATTAACTTCAGCGTGCCAGGGCTTGCCAAGAGCATAGACGATTCTTTCGTTGATAAAACGATGACAAGCAGCACAAACAGGCAAATCAAGTTGACTCGAACACGACAAACAATACAAAGAATTTTCAATTTCTCGACTCGTTTCATCTAATTCCGTTCTAGAATATTCGTAAATTTGTGAAAATAAAAATATTCAATTGAAATAATACTAACTGGCAAGATGTACATTGAAAATGATGAGGATGATAGAATTCACCTTGGAATTTTAGAGATTTTGTATCGATAATTTGACTGGGAAAGTAAAATTTTTGAAACGATTATTTTTGCATTCAAAGAAAAGTCTTACTGGCATTTCGAGCAGATATGTTGAGAAAATTGAAGTTCTTTGATTTTTTCTTTCGCATGACAATCTCGACAGAATACTCTAGGAAAACAAATCGATTCTTTACAACAAAGTCAAAAAAGACGTCTCAAACGTATTATTGATTTTGAAAAAGCCCTTTTCAATCAGCGATATTCGACATAATTGACAACGAAAACAATCGGGATGAAAACATTTTTGTACCGCTCGAATAACTCGACCGACGATTGCTTTTTCTTTAATATCAATTCGAGTTATTTTTTCCTCTTCAATTATCACAACTTACTACATTCGCTACAACAAGGTGCGAATAACATTTGAAAATCTTTCTCACAATATTTTCGATTTTCATGCTAAAAAAAACGTCAAAGTTCGTTTGATTTTTCATCGAAATGATTCATTTACTTCGAAATAAATTCCATTTTCAAACGGTTGAAAACATTGTGTACAACTAAACATAACAAAATCAACGGACATCTGTTACAAACAAAATATAAATACACAAAACATTGCGTATGCCAAAGATGACCAGCGGCATTAACAATTTGTTCATTAGTTGCAAATGATTGACGGCAATTCGCACAGATATTATCGGATAGCATTAGACTTTACAAAAAAAAATCAAATCGAATTTTTCATAGAAAACGAAAATCGTTTCGATTTACCAGAACATATTGATTGGTTTGGCAGGTGTATGTTCATCATGTGAATCGAATGTTTGTAGTAAATTATTTAATAATTCAATACTTGCTGAGATACTGTTTGTTTTCTTTTTGTCGACATTTTGTTGTTTTTGACATTCGATATTATTCGAAATTGAAAGTAAATCAGCGAGAGCATGATTCAGTTGTTCTTCTTTGGAAAGTAATTCATCGAAATGAATTTCATGTTGTTTATTTAAAGTTAGTTCGGCTTTATCAATGTCTGTACATCGAGTTTTCTCCATACCACCACCGTCGTCGCCTTCTTCCTCTCGTTCTTTATCAATAATGATTTTCTCTCGATGTAAATCTTCTGTAACCATTTGATTGTCATCAATGAGGAGAAAAGAAATAGGCGAACAGACGTTATTGTTGATGATGTCATTGTCATTGGTATTATCCTTGATTTTCATTGTTCGTTTGAGCATGTGGCTACAATTAGATGCAGTTCCGTTGGTTAGAACATCATTAACAATTGGTAACAAATCTTGAGCACTTGCATATGAACGTGTTTCATATTCTTGAATTAATTGAGAAACAGATCGAGTTTGTATTTGTTCAGTTGTTTGAATTATTGAGAAATCGTCATTGGTAGAACAACTTCGTTTGAGAAGATTATGTTTGACAGGTTTCATTTGAGCAATAGCATCGCGAAGATCTTGTTGACTTACGCAAAAACGTTGTTGTTCTTTCATTTTTTGTTGTTGCAAACGTTTACGCTCCATTTTTGATCAATTCTTAGGAATATGAAAGTTCAACAAATGATGACATGATCAATTCTCTTCTTTTTCTTCTACGTCGATCATTAGAGAACAGATGAAGAAATATGAGATGATAACAGAATATAATATCGATACACATCATGGATTAGCATATGCGTATCAAAAGAAATATACTTTCAATTTACTAGCACCACGTCAATACAAGTAGTTTTTCAACTAAAAAATGTTTTATTTTCGTAAAAAAATGATGAAAATAGCGTACGCATGCAAAATGGAGCAAAGCATGTCAACACGAAAGTTTTCCGGTCATGATCAAACTATTGGCAGGTTGACGCATCTAAATATTGTAATAAAACGTCTCACATTCGTGCATAGACAAATTCCATCATTTAACATACGAACCCAACTTCTGAAATGTCCCGTTTCTCTGCCTTAGAATCTTTGACACACATTTTAATACGATTGTCTCTATTCTTCCATAATTTCGCTGTTTATGTACGACAATGTTTTCATCACGAACTGCTTCTTCAGCACTGCTAGAATAACAACCATTTGATTTAAAACGAATAAATCAAAGTTCAACAAATAAGAAATCGTTAATAATACACATGGAGACATCTCATGAATTAAAATACTGTTCACTCATCTTTTGTTTCATAACTCTATTTCTCTCATTACATTCCATCTTACACGCATCAAAAATTAGTCTAAATATTCAATCATTTTACTCATAGAGATCATAGAGTTCTATTTACAAAAATATCGGGTTAACTTTGTTTTTAATTACATTTGATTGGCATAGATATGCGATGCAATCAGTGATAGTTATCTATGTATTGACTCATCGGATGTGTTTTGTTTAAAATAAATTCGATGATTGTAAATAAAATAAAGAATTTTTTTCAAAAATCT
>Ga0209935_1000539_pt1 | contig 89125 bp, 77 predicted proteins | sample ThiBio_1000_plan_2_FD_183958 | JGI IMG/M metagenome (GOLD analysis project Ga0209935, IMG submission 183958) | Wastewater bioreactor microbial communities from Cape Town, South Africa - Thiocy_cont_1000_plan (SPAdes) | ecosystem: Engineered > Bioreactor > Thiocyanate-remediating >... | reverse complement strand
AACGCTTCATCCAGACCTCCCTGCGCGAGTGGGCTTATGCCACCACCTACTCCAACTCCGCCCACCGCCAAAACTGCCTAAATCCCTTCCTCCACCGTTATAACTGGCATCGCCCTCATTCCGCTCTCAACCTCTCCTCTCCCATCGCTCAACTCCGTCTCTCCATGAATAACCTGTTGAGACTCCACACCTAGAACGCCCGATCATGAATGCTTCCGGACGTCCCCTGCTGGAGGCGGCGCACGGCCCGAGCCGTCGGTGGTGGGTGCTTGGCGCAGTCGAGTGCGGGAATTTCGTCGTCTACATGGACGCCTTCATCGTGACCCTGGCCCTGCCCGCCATGGGGGCGCAATTCGGTGTCGGGCTTCACGAGGTGAAGTGGGTGATGCTTTCCTACATGATCGCCCTCACAGCCTCGTTGCTGGTGGCGGGACGACTGGGCGACCGGCTGGGGGGCTTTTCCATCCTCCGAACAACACCTCCGTGCTCGCCGCCGTGCCGCAGCCGATGCTCGGCTCGGCCAATGGGTTCTTTGCCATGTCGCGAAATTTTGGCCAGGCTCTTGGCGTATCGCTGGCGGCTGCCATTCTCGGCGCGACCGTGGCCGGCACCGGAGCCGGGAAGCTCCTTGCCGGATACCATCCTGAGCATGCACGGGAGACCATTTTTGCCATCTATACCAGCGGGCAGAGCGCGGCCTTTCACGTCGCCGCCATGATAGGCCTCGTCGGGGTGATCGTATCGGCCTTTCGCGGGCCTCCGATCATGGCCCCGCCACCGGAGGATCTGAAGTCTCCCTCCGCTGCCGCAAAGTAACAAACTCCGTCCGGGGAGCGGGGGATTTCTACCGATCAAATGGTAAAAATCCGCGTGCCGGTTCTTTTCGTTGGAACGAAACATCGGATTGCAGAACACCCCGCCGCCTGCCAAGTATCCACGCCTGTGGTAGGAGTGCTCGGTCGCAATACATTGGATCTCGTTTCCCGTTTGGGAGAGTTTGCCTTGTTCGTGATCGCATCCTTTCGCGGGGCGATCGGGTCGCGACGTCTGCCCCGGCGCATCGTGCGCGCTTTTTATGAACAGGGGGCGCTCTGCCTGCCGGTTATCCTGATTGTCGGCATCTTCACCGGCCTCGTCCTGGGGCTTCAGGGGTATTACGTATTGAGTCGCTTTGGGTCGGAGGGATTGCTCGGGGCTCTGGTTTCCCTGAGCCTCGTGCGGGAAATGGCTCCGGTGCTCGCGGCCCTGATGATCGTCGGCCAGGCTGGATCAGCCCTCGCGGCGGAACTCGGCATCCAGCGCAACTCCGAGCAGATCGTGGCGCTGGAGACGATGGGCATCGACAGCCACGGCTATCTGGTGTCGCCCCGACTGCTGGCGGCTCTCGTCGTTTTCCCCCTGCAAACCGCTCTTTTTGTCGCCATCGGTCTTTACGGCGGCAGCCTCTCGGGCTCCGTGCTCCTCGGGGTCGATCCCGGCATTTACTGGTCGGCGGTCGAGCGCGCCGTCGAGATGGCGGATGTGCGCGAGTGCTTCATCAAGGCCGCGACCTTTGGCCTGCTGACGATTTCCATCTGCTCCTATTACGGCTACAATGCCCACCGCTGCTCCACGGCGACGGGCGCGCGGGCCGTGAGCGCGTCGACCACCCGGGCGGTCGTGCTCTCCAGCATCGTCGTGCTGGCGGTCGACTACGCCATCACCTCCTTCCTCGTCTAGTCCATGGCCACGCCGCTGTTGCAAGTTTCGGGATTGCGCAAGAGCTTTGGCTCTCAGGAGGTACTGTCGGGCATCAACCTCGAGGTCCAGCGCGGGCAGGTCTTCACCATCCTCGGCCCGAGCGGCGCGGGGAAATCGGTTTTTCTGAAATGCCTCGGCGGCGTGGTCCATCAGGACGCTGGAGAGGTGCGGTTCGACGGGAAGCTCCTCTCGGCCTCCAACCCGGCGTCGCTGGCGGATTTTCGCCATCGGTGCAGCTTTCTTTTCCAGAGCAATGCTCTCTTCGATTCCCTCACGGCGTTGGAAAACGTGGCGCTTCCGCTCGAGCAGACGACGGATCTTTCCAATCGCGAAATCCGCCAGCAGGCCATGGAGGCGCTCAAGCAGCTTGAGATCGATACCTTCGCCGGTCGTTACCCGGGCCAGATGTCGGGCGGCATGCAGAAGCGCCTCGCCCTGGCCCGGGCCATCGTCACCAAGCCCGAGCTGGTTTTCTTCGACGAGCCGACGGCGGGTTTAGACCCCCTGCGCCGCAATGCCGTCTTCGCCATGATCGCGCGCTACCAGCGGCAGCTCGCCTTTACCGCGCTCGTGGTGACCCACGACGTGCCTGAGGCATTGGTCACGAGCGACCGCGTCGCCCTGCTGGAGGGCGGGCAGCTCCGCTTCGACGGCACCCCGGCGGAATTTTCCTCCTCGACCCTCCCCGTGGTCACGGGATTCCGTGACAGTGTCGAGGCACTTGGCAACACTCTTGCTGCATTACAGACTTCTCCAAAATGAAACCATCCCGTCTTGAGCTCCTCGTGGGCGTGTTTGTCCTCATGGGACTTGCTGCTGTGCTTTATCTCACGATCAAGCTTGGCGCGGGCAGTCTTCCCTCAGGCGACACCTACGTGATCGAGGCGCGCTTCTCGAATGCCGGCGGCCTGCACAAGGGCGGGAGCGTGGTGGTTTCCGGCGTGACGGTCGGCCGGGTCGAGGACATCCGGCTCGACAAGGATGACTTCAGCGCCATCGCCACCCTCCGGGTCCAGTCCGTCCTGCACCTGCCGACCGACTCCATGGCGTCGATCAAAACATCGGGGCTGATCGGAGACAAATTCGTTGCACTTTCGCCCGGAGCTGATGAAACCTATCTGCAACCTGGCAATCGCATTACCATGACCGAATCATCCGTGGATCTGGAGTCGCTCATTGGCAAAATGGCTTTTGGCTCCGCGGACAAACCGGCCGAGGGCCAGCCAACGCCACAACCTCAACCATGATTACGCCTCGTTTCTTTCTTTTTCTCGCTGCACTCGTCACGCTGACCGTCCCCGCGATGGCCCAGAGCGTGGCCGAGCAAAAGGTGCGTTCCACCAATGACGAGCTCATCGCCATCGCCGAGAAAGTGCCCAACAACGAGGTGCTCATGCAAAAGGTGCGCCCGGTGCTGGAAAAGAACATGAGCTTTGCCGCCATGACGCGGCGCGCCATCGGGCCGGGATGGAGGACCTTCACGCCCGACCAGCAAAAGAAGGCGATATCCCTTTTCACCGACCTCATCATCCGCCGCTACGCCGGACGCTACACCATCGGCGAACGCCCCGAGGTGACCTACAAGGCCGCGACCACGCCCGCTCCCGGCCGGGCCGAGGTGCCGACCCTGGTCCTCTACAAGGGCAGCAAGTACGAGGTCATCTACCGCCTGGAGCAAAGCGAAGACTGGCGCATCACCGATGTGGTGGTGGAAGGCGTGAGCTTCGTGGGCAACTACCGCTCGCAATTTGATGCCCAGTTCCAAAAGGGAGGCGCCACCGCCGTCCTGGCTGCCCTCACCAACGCCGTGAACAATCCATAATGAAAAAAATCCTGTGCCTCTCGCTCGCCTCCGCGTTTTTCGTCGGTTGTGCGACTACCAAGAAAGAAGCGCCAGCAGCTCCTGCCGATGGCAAGGCGGCCGTGGGAGGCAAGGCGGCGGTCGCGTCTGCGGACGACCTCGACACCTACTCCACCGTGGCCCAGGTGCCCGACCCGCTCCAGCCGGTCAATCGCGTCACCTTCTGGATCAACCACCAGGTTTACCGCTACGTCCTCAAGCCGGTGGCCATGGGCTACAAGTTCATCATCCCCGAGAAGGGACGCGAGGCGATCGGCAATGCCTTTGAGAACGTCAAATACCCGGTGCGTCTCGCCAACAATCTCCTGCAGGCCGATCTCCCAGGAGCGGGCAAGCAGACGGGTGCTTTCCTCGTGAACAGCACCGTCGGCATCGGCGGTCTCGGTCGTCCTGCCCAGCACATTCCCGCACTGGCCGACCTCCCGCCGGCAGACACCGCGCAGACCTTTGCCAAATGGGGCATCCCGAACGGCTTCTATTTCGTGCTCCCGCTGATCGGCCCGACCACCCTGCGCGATGGCGTGGGTCTGGCGGGTGACTGGGCGCTGAACCCCATCACATGGTGCGGATATGTCTGGGGCCAGCCGGTGTGGTACATCGCCGTGCCTGCCGCGAATACGATGCGTTCGCTGCCGGGTCAGCTCGATACCTACGAGGCGGCCACGAAGGACACGATCGATCGCTATCTCGCTGCCCGCACCGCCTACATCCAGTATCGGAACGAGGTCAACTCGCGCTAGTTTGTGCGGAGCCGGTGAACATTCCCGGCTCCTGAGTCGTCGATGAGTGCCGTCGTGGAGTCGTTACCCAGACCGGTCGGGCGCCTGGCTGGCTGTGTCTGGCTGCCCCGGCTGATTTTCAAGGCGAGGCAGTTTGCCGCAGGGGAACTGTCTCCGGAATTTGCCGTGCGCTTCTGCCACCCGACGGGCGTGGACGGACAATTCCTGGCGTTTTTCCATCTGACCCGGGAGGAAATCCTTGCGGTGTCTGCTCTGGACGATGCCGCCGTGGCGGAGTGGTTTCTTTCATCGGCGGAGCGCAGCGGACGCATCGCGGAATGGAACCACGTGGCGGTGAATCTCGGGCGTGCGGGGTTTCCCATGGCCGAGCGCCTGCCTGTTGCTCTTGAGGTTGTCTATCCGCACGTGGCGCACCGCAACTTGCAGACTGTCTTCGAAGTGCTGGAGGCGGACGACGCGCTCACGGCGGGCCGTGTCATGGTTTTTCCCGCGCCGCGCGAAGTCGAGACCGACCGCATCCTGCTCCGACCGTGGCGAGAGGAGGATTTTCCGCCTTTTGCCTCGCTGACTGCTGATCCCGAGGTGATGCGGTATTTCCCGGCTACCCTGAGTGAGGACGAGAGCAACGCTTTCGCGCGGCGGTGTCACGACCTCATCGCGGAGCGCGGCTGGGGTTTTTGGGCGGCGGAGGAAAAACAGTCGGGTGAGTTCATGGGGTTTATTGGCCTGCACATTCCGACCGCTCCTCTGCCCTTTGCGCCCTGCGTTGAGATTGGCTGGCGGCTGGCGCAGAAGTGGTGGGGAAAGGGGCTGGCGACCGAGGGTGCGCGGGGAGCGTTGCAGTTCGGCTTCCGCGAGCTCGATCTCGACTCGATCGTGTCGTTCACCGCGCTGGTCAACCATCGCTCCGAGGCCGTGATGAAGCGCCTCGGCATGCAGCGCGAGGCGACCTTTGAGCATCCCGTCGTTCCTGCCGACCACGTGCTGCGGGAGCACTGCCTCTACCGGCTGGCCAATCCGCTCCTGCAGAGTTCGATTGCCTAGCTGAGATCAGCGATCGGGAAGCAGGCGCGCACAGTGTCGGGAATCGACCTGGGCCGTCCGGTTTCCGCACAGACGTAGACCCACTCGGTCTCTCCGCGAGCGAGCACCACTCCGTCGGAGAGGCGGGTGAAGCGATACTGGCGCGTCGAGGTGGCGCGCTTCGCCGTGACGATGCATGTTGCGGCTTCGATCACCTCGCCTGCGTAGGCGGGGCGGAGATACTCGATGTGATGGGATCGGGCGAACCATGTCGCTCCATCGGCCTTCGCGGCGGCGGTGGCGCCGGAGTCATTGGCGTGCTGGATGGCGACATCCTGCATCCACTGGACAAAGACGACGTTGTTGACGTGGCCATTGGCGTCGATGGCGGAGGAGGGAACCTCGATGCGGCGCGTCAGGATGCCGGGCGGGTCGGTGGGTGTCACGGTACGCCTCGGATTCTCGCCGCAGGAGGCCGGGGCTGACAAAGGAATTCTTACGACCGGATGAAGCGTCCGCTCAACGCCACCGCGATGAGCAGCAGGGTGATGAGGGCAAAGGCGACCGAGAGCGAGGACAGGTGCGAGATGAAGCCGATGGCCGCCGGACCGGCCAGGATGCCTGCATACCCGAGCGTCGTGATAGCGGGAATGGCGACATTTTCCGGCATGACCTTTTGTCGGCCCACGGCGGAGAACATGACTGGCACGATGTTGGAGCAGCCGATGCCGACGAGGGCATAGCCGACCAGTGCGGTGGGCCAGTACGGATAAAGCGTTACGCCGATGCCGATGGCCGCGCCGATGCCGCCGAGGAGGACGACTGTGGGGCCGCCGAGGCGGTGAACGATGACGTCACCCGTGAGGCGTCCCAGAGTCATGGTGCAGGCAAATGCCGCATAGCCGAGCCCAGCCTGGGCGGGAGCCATGCCGTGGTGCGAGATGAGAAACACGGCGCTCCAGTCGAGCATCGCGCCCTCGGTCAGGAAGACGATGAAGCACACGATGCCGATGAGGAGCACGATGCCGTGCGGCACGGCGAAGAGCGGGCCGTCGCTGCTGCTGCCGTAGGGGAGCAGGTCCCGGACGGAGGCGATGATGGCGAGCGCGATGAGGATGAGCACCACCACGACCGCCAGCAGCGGACTCACGCTCAGCCCGAGCAGCATGGTCACGCCTGCCGCCCCGGCAATACCGCCGAGGCTGAACATGCCGTGAAATCCCGACATCATGGTTTTCCCGCTGGCTCGCTCCACGATGACAGCCTGCACGTTCATGCTGACATCGAGCGAACCCACCCCCGCGCCGAAGGCCAGGAGGCTGATCATCAGGCCGGGAAGGTTGGAGAGCGTGGCGAGAAAGGGCAGCGCCACGGCGAGCAGGATGCTCGATACCGTGATGACGGTGCGGCAGCCGAGCCGGGCCGAGAGCGCGCCCGCCAGCGGCATCGCCACGATGGACCCGGCCCCGAGGCAGAGCAGGAGGAGGCCGAGCATGCCGTCGTCGATCTGCGCCCGGGCCTTGGCAAAGGGCACCAGCGGAGCCCACGCCGCCATGCCGATGCCCGCGATGAAGAACACGATGCGGGTGGAGATTTGCTCGGCGCGACCGGGTGTTGGTTGGGAAGTCATTGGAAGAAAATCGGGCAGCGAAATCGTGCAGCCCGCAAGGTAGCTGCGAACTCCCGTCTGGCCAGAGGGATGTTTATTTTTTGCAGGCCCGGCCCATCGCCCCGCGTCGGTCCAGCAGGTCGTCCGCCAGGGCGATGATGAGCTCGTTGGGCATGGCCTGCGGGCGGCTCTTGCGCATCGTGGTGAGGCACGTCTTTTCCTCCCCGGGCTGGCTCAGGGAGCACAGGAGGGAATACGCCACGGCCGTCGAGCGCGACACGCCCGCCCAGCAGTGGACGAGGAGGTTATCCGCGTCGGTGATGCCCCGGCCAAACTCCAGGATTTCCGCGATCTTCTCCGCCGTGGGCAATACCTGCTCGTCGGTCGGCTTCGCGATGTCGTGCATGTAGGTGAAGTGCGTCTTCGCTTCCGGGGCCAGTTTGCCGCGCAGTTTCTCGATATGGGTGCCCCGATCCATCCAGACCGGGTCCCAGATCGAGATCACATGGCTGAAACCGGGCAAATCCAGCGAGTCCAGTTCATGGACACCGCAAATCGTCAGCTTCGGAAAACGCTCTGTTGCCATACTGCTACTCACAAAGCAGTAGCATGCCGGATGCCGGGCGGGGCAGGCAATCCCGGGGATGCGGATTGCCCGTGCCGCCGTTTTGTGGCAGGCTGAAAATGTCCCTGCAAAAATGAAGCTCCTGCTCATGGCTGTCCTGTGTCTTTGCCTGTCTGGCAAAGTCTCGGCGGACGATCACACGTTCGCCTACGGCGCTTCGCCATCGTGGGGCCGGATGGAGGGAAACGATCTGGTTGTTTCTTTCAACCTGCGGCGGGACGGCGAGATTTTTACTCCCAAGGAATTTCGATTTTCCCCGCAGTCGTCCTGGAGATCACTCTTCGAGGATGTCGTTCAGCGTCGGGCTTTCCAGGGTGAATATTTTGAGATCGTCACCAGCAAAGAGATCGCGAAGACAGCGAGTCTCAACCTGCCGCACCTTGATGTGGTGACCAAGGAAACCTTGCGGGATCTGTCTCAGTTTACGCTGAGGGACAGCAACGACCCGGACCTGCAAATCATCGCTGTCCGGCGGATCACGCAGAATGAGTTTCTCCACGTGAACCCCCGCACGATTCCCGATCCGACGAAGTAGGGCGGGCTACGCGGTCTGCTTTTGAAAAATCGCCAGCGTGGTGTTCTCCATGAACCGGCGGTTGTTGTCCACCATCTCGACGATGGTGTTGTGCAGCGGACAGGGCTCGCCGTGGCCGCACCAGTTCGGGCCAAAGGGGCATCGGGAGGGTTCGTCGGTCTGCTCGAAGAGCGCGACGATGTCAAAGAGGCAGATCTCGCTTGCGGGTTTGGCCAGCGTGTAGCCGCCACCCGGGCCGGGCTGGCCGTTGACCAGGCCTGCGGCGGCGAGCTGGGTGAGGAGCTTGGCCGTGAGGGCGACGGAGATGCCCCTCGCTTTGGCGATTTCCCCCGAGCCTGCCCGCCGCGATGGGTCCGCCGCGAGGTAACTCATGACGGCGATGCCGTTCGCGGCGGTTTTCCCATAGATGAACATCAGCTCAAGCTGCCATACCGGTCATCATTTCGTCGATATCCTCTTCCGGGGTGCCGATCGTCTTGATGTCGAAGGTCTCGACCAGGAACTTTGCGACATTGGGCGAGAGGAAGGCCGGGAGCGAGGGGCCGAGCCGGATGCCCTTGACCCCGAGATGCAGCAGGGCGAGGAGCACGCAGACGGCCTTTTGCTCGTACCACGCGATGTCGTAGGAGATCGGCAGGTCGTTGATGTCCGCGAGGCCGAGGACTTCCTTGAGCTTGAGCGCGATCATCACGAGGGAATACGAGTCGTTGCACTGCCCGGCGTCGAGCACGCGCGGGATGCCGCCGATGTTGCCGAGGTCGAGCTTGTTGTAGCGGAACTTCGCGCAACCTGCGGTGAGGATCACGGCGCTCTGCGGCAGCTTCTGCGCGACCTCGGTGTAATAGCTGCGCCCGCTGTGGCGGCCATCGCAGCCCGCGAGGACGACGAAGCGCTCGATGGCGTGGGAGTTCACCGCATCGAGGACCTTGTCGGCGAGGGCGAGCACCTGATTATGGGCAAAGCCGCCGACGATCGTGCCGGTCTCCAGCTCGCGCGGAGGGACGCAGGTTTTCGCCTGGGCGATGAGCGCGGAGAAGTCCTTGGCTCCGCCGCGCGAGGCGACGGGAATGTGCTTCGCGCCGGGATAACCCACCGCCCCCGTCGTGTAGAGCCGGTCGAGGTAGGTATTCTGGCTGCGCAGCGGGACGAGGCAATTCGTGGTCAGGAGGACGGGGCCGTTGAAAGCCTCAAACTCCGCATTCTGCTGCCACCACGCGCCGCCGTAGTTCCCGACGAAGTGCGGGTATTTCTTGAAGGCGGGATAGTAGTGCGCGGGCAGCATCTCGCCATGGGTGTAGATGTCGACCCCGGCGTTCTTGCTTTGCTCCAGCAGCTCGCCGATGTCCTTGAGGTCGTGCCCGCTGACCAGGATGCCCGGCCGTTTGCCGACCCCGATATTCACCTGCGTGATCTCGGGGTGGCCGAAGGTCGAGGTGTTGGCATTGTCGAGGAGCGCCATGGCGGTGACGGAAACCGCGCCTGCCTTCATCACCAGTGCGATGAGCTGATCCATGCCGATCGAGCGCGTGGTGGCCTCGAGGCCCTCGTAGAAAAAATCATCGACCTCCGCGCTACGGTAGCCGAGCGCGCCCGCGTGCTTCGCGTAGGCGGCGATGCCCTTGATGCCGGTGATGAGGAGTTCGCGCAGGGAGCGGATGTCCTCGTCGGGCTCGGCGAGGATGCCGACGATCTGCGCCTTGCGGGCAAAATGCGTCGCGTCGCCGCGCCACGTCGCGCAATCCGGCAGGTCGCCGGTATCGACTGCGCCAGCGGCCCGCCATTGCGTATCCAGCACGTCGAGACGACGCTGGCCGTCCTCGATGCGGGCGATGAACCAGGCGTCATCCCAGTTGGCATTCGTGATAGTCGAGAAAAGGCTCTCGATGAGGAAGTCCGTGTGCGCGTCTTCCCGCTGGCCGAGGTCGGCGAGGCGCTGCACGTAAACCGCGATGCCCTTGAGCGTATAGACGAGCAGGTCTTGCAGGGCGGCGGTGGTTTCGGGTTTGCCGCAGACACCTTTGATGGTGCAGCCGGAGTTATTGGCGGATTCCTGGCACTGGAAGCAGAACATGGCGGTATTTGGGTATGGGGTGGGTGATGGACTCAGGCCCGGGCGGTCATCGCGAGGGCGGCGGGGAAGAGGACGTGATTCTCGAGGTGAATGTGGCGATGGAGGTCGCTCTCCAATTCCTCCAGCCCGGAGAATAGCGCGCGCCATGTATTGCAGGCCTCGGCGGGCGGTGTGTAGTCGTTGGTCAGCACCCGCAGCCGGGCCAGAGCCTCGCCCGCGTCGTCGTGCTCTTCGATCATCTGGGCCACCGGGCCGTCGAGCGTCCACTCCGTCGCGCCACTGGCGTCGGCGGCTTTGATGGCGGGGAAAAGGATCTCCTCCTCCTTGCGCAGGTGGCTGTCGAGCTCGACGAAGAGCTGCTCAAAGACCGCAAAGACCTCGGCGACGGAGGGCGTATGGCCGCCGTGCACCTTGGCTACACGTGCTGCCATGGCATGAAGGCGGGGAAGTTCCCGGCGGAGATAATCGTGATGCGTCTCGACGATGTAGGCAGCGAGCGCGGCGGGCGGAAGTTCCGCGGGATTTTGCTCCGGGGCGGGACGTCCGGCGGATTCCGCTGCCAGATCAGCCAGCACGCCATCGAGCGCGATGCCGCGCTGCTCGCAACTGGCGCGCAGGGTTTGCCCGCCCTTGCAGCAGAAATCGATGCCCAGCGCCTGAAAGATGCGCGACCGCCCCGGCCGCTCCGCCACCAGCGAACCCACGGTGCGCTCGGGCAGGGGAGTTTCGGGAGATTCGGTCGGAAAAGAATGATGATGCGCACTCATGATGGGAGCACTTCAGCGCAACCTTCAGGACAAATAAAGATAAAAGTATCTTTATTTAGTGATTTAAGGATTCACGGGAACGAAAGGAAGGGACGAGATCTTGCCCGGTCAATATTTCGTACCGTGTGCGAACTGGAGATCTTGCTCCGTATTACTCTGTCGTCCAAATGCTTGCGCGATATTTGGCGAGCTGGCATGCCGAATGATTTTCCGGAGAACGAAACCGCCGTATTTCCTCATGAATACTCATCCATCACTCCTTGGCCCCGTCGAAGTCGGCTTCCGTGTTCTTCCTAACCGCGTCGTCATGGCGCCGCTCACTCGCATGCGTGCTCATATGCCGGGAAACATTCCCTGGGCGCTCAATGAAGAGTATTACCGCCAGCGTTCCGGGGCGGGACTCATCATCAGCGAGGGCACGCCGGTGTCCCCGACAGGCCATGGGTACTATGGCACGCCAGGCATTCACACCAGCGAGCAGGTTGAGGGTTGGAAGGGTGTGACCCGGGCGGTGCATGGCGCAGGAGGACGCATCTTTCTCCAGCTCTGGCATGTGGGCCGCCTCTCACATACCGATCTCCAGCCCGGAGGAGCCCCGCCACTTGCACCCTCCGCCATCGCGGCGGATGGATCAGCTCATACGAAGGACGGCCCCAAGCCGTGGTCGATGCCGAGGGCTCTTGAGTTGGAGGAGATACCCCGGATCGTTGCGGATTTCGCCCATGGTGCGGCGCTCGCGAAGGAGGCAGGCTTTGATGGCGTGGAGATTCATGGCGCGAACGGTTACCTGCTTGAGCAGTTCCTGAGCGACCGGATCAACCTGCGTGACGACATCTATGGCGGGTCGGTGGAGAACCGTGCGCGATTCTTTCTCGATGTCGTGGCTGCGGTTACGTCCGTGTGGGGCAGCGAGTATGTCGGCGTGCGCATCTCGCCGAGCAATACCTACGGCACAGTCGACCACAGCGACCGCCATGGCACTTACGCGCATCTCATTGGCAAACTGAACGTCTTTCATCTCGCGTACCTGCACATCGTAGAACCTCGGGTTGCAGGCAATATCGACATCGACCCGCTGCACGATCTCGGCTGCTCGCGGTTTCGTCCGCTGGTGACGGGGAATACAAAAGTGATCTCCGCCGGCGGCTACACCCGCGAATCAGGAGACCTCGCGATCGCCGAGGGACATGCGGACCTCGTGGCCTACGGGCGAAGCTTCATCGCCAACCCTGATCTCGTCGAGCGCTTCCGCGAAGGCGCGCCGCTCAATCCCTATGATCGTGCCACTTTCTACGGAGGCACGGAAAAGGGCTACACGGATTACCCGACTCTGGAGTCGTTCGCTTCCAGGGAATCGCATTGGTCTGTGGCATGAGTGACGCCGAGATGCCTGAGGAGGAATCGTTCAGCCGCGCCATCGGGATCGTACTCATGGCCTCCGGAATGCGTGCGAAACACAAAGTTTCCGGACTTTCCCAGCCGATCGTAAATTCGCGCGATCTTGCGGGCTTCGCCCAGGAAGGACTCGGCCGGAAACACGGTGTCCTGCTCACCTGCCTCGATGAATAATGGCCGGGGACAGAAAAGGCCGCCTATCTCGGCGTCGAGAAATTCGCGAGCGACATCAGTCCAGACCATGTCTTCCCGGTTGATCCGGTATCGGTCATTGACGAAGCAGGAGGAGGCCAGGACACGGATACGCGGCTCCAGCGCGCCAAAGTACAGGGAATAAAACCCGCCGTAGGAGAGGCCTGTCATACCCACGCGCGCGGCGTCGATTTCCGGATGAGCGAGAAGCCAGTTGAGGCTTGCTCTCAGCATGCATAAGTCGACGGCGGCGCGGGAACCTCCGAGTTGACGCAGGGAGCGATCGAGTTCGTTCTGATCAAACTTCGGCTCCTGCCCATGGTGCCAGACGAGCAGTTGAGGGGCAAACACCGCCACGGGATATCGTAGCAGCCCCTTGATCAGGGCATTGTAGTTGGCTGATCCCTCGGGGTGGAGGCCTGCAGCAAGCTCCGGTGAGCCGAGTCCGCCATGCTGGGCGATAATGAGCGGATATCGTCCGGGCGAGGGAGGGAGGAAAAGGATGCCATAGGCCTTGAGATCGCCGAGAACCTGGATTTTGATTCTGGTCATCCGGCTTTCATGGTTTCCAGAAATTGGCTCCATCCAAACGTCCGGAACTGGGGCAAGACGTTCTCCCAGCGGCCACCCCAGGGTCGCTGCGAGCCGTTCTCGAAACGGGGCGAGGCTTGCTTCGTAAGTCGCGGCTGAGGTGAGATCCGGTTGAAAGAAATGCGCCCGATGTTTGTCGTATTCCCTACGACGCTCCGCTATCAGATTTTGAACTTCCTCGAGGAGGCTTCTGCGGTGGGATGCGGATGGGTCAATGATTGGACTCGGTGCGGTGCTCTCTATGGTCATTGTTGGACGGGGTCCCAGTTCGTTCGATTCGGAAGGTCCGGATAGGTTTGCGGACTGACATTGACGACGCTGCCGTCAGCCAGCAGCGCATGACAGCCGCTGCCGTGCAGCATTCTTGGGATCTTGCAGGAGGATGTGTTCCAGTCTGCCTGTTTGTCCGGGTAGATTCCTCCTGTCGCGGTGAGAGAATCGATCAGGAGAATGGCCGAAAGATTCGTGGCGCCCAGGGCCGGGATGCGTCCATACTGGCCCGGGATGGCGGAGGGCTGGCCGAAACTGTCGCCCCAATAGTAGCTCATGGCATAGTTGGTGCGCCAGGGGGGATTGACGTCCGAGGAATATGGGTAGGGCGCGCCGGGGTCTTCCTGGTTGGATGGACAGATTAGCGCCTTGGCATACATGCATGTCCTGCCGCCTTTGTTCATGAGCACCCAATCAACGTAGCCCAGCCGAATGAGAGTGATGAACCATAGCTGAGTACCGTACGAACTGGCATTATTCGGATCATTGCGGTTGAGCGACAGCCAGCTGCCTCCATCTTGCTTGTAGGCAGAGATGGCTGAGTAGAGGGTCCGCATGTTGCCGAGGCACTGGACGCTTTTTGCCTGCTTCCGGACATTTCCTCCCACGGCGAACAGGGTGACAGTCAATATGGAAATGATTCCGATCGCGGCCAGGAGTTCCAGGAGTGAAAATGCTTGCGCCCCATATTCCCTGCGGTCGATGCGGGGAGGCTTCATCTCTCCAGCTCGATCGAGCCTCCAAAGTAGTTGAAGTTTGCCCAGGCATCATCCGTAGCGATGGCGATCTCCGCCTTTTTGCTCCCCAGCGTCCTGCCGTCACGGGTCAGGGTGAATTCCGGCGTGCCGGGCCGGAGCGGGACCGAGACATTGTGCAAACCAGCGGGGATCTCGACACTGTCTTCGACTTCTCCGCACTTGACCGTCAGGCGGGCCGGGGCTGTGAGAAACGCGGTCGCATAGATGCGATCTTCCAGTTTTTCCCAGAACTTGGGCTTCCCGGACTTGCCTTTGAGCTCCGCCCGGCCATGAGGGCGGTATTCCACGATTCCCTCCAGTGAGGAGGGATGAGGCCGGTAGAAGTAATATAGTTGATCCCTGGTGATCTCGGGGGCTTTGCCGGTCTTGAACCAGTCGATGTAGTACCGGCTGGCATCCAGGAAAGCGACATGCGAGAGGCGCGGCCCCCAGTGGCCGTTCCAAAGTGTGGTGTTCTCCACTGGGCCGAAGGGGGCGACATAGGTGCATTCCCCCCAGTCATTCCATGTCACGATCTCAACGTAGTCTGCGCCGCTGTCGATGGCCGCCATCCATTGGCGAGCCATGCCCTCGAAACCATGCGATTCGTAAACCCGGTAGTTGCCTCCGCTGCCCCGGTAGAAGGGCGATACGGGAGCCATGAATATTTTCCCCCGGGCCTTCCATTCCGCGCCGATGTTCCGGATGGAGTCTGCGATGGTGTCGGGAAATCCCGCCGCACCGAAGTAAAAGAAACCCTCGGCGGCTTCGTTGTCGGCATGTACCTGCCTGGCATCATCCGCAGTCGGAGTCTCCCGGCGTGAATCCGGAAAATAGTAAGGGAGAAAGACGATGTCCCTCGAGTCGGTGAATTCCTCTGTGACCCATGCCGTCAGGGCCTTGTCACCATGATAAGTCGACAACACGGGTTTGCCATCGCGCCGGAATTGATTCGGATGATCGCGAAAGGACTCCACCATGTCGCGAATCTCGTCCCGTGTCAGGTTTCCAGCCATATCGGCGGAGATCATGAGATGGAAGCCGGAGCCGAGCCTTCTGGCTGCCTCGTAGATTTTCAAGGTGCGTTCCTTGTACCGAGGCTCCTTGACAGACCAGCCGCCGCAGTTGATGGCAAACCCGTCAATGCCGTGTGCTTGAGCCTCACGGATCTCCTTTTCGTAGTCCTCCACGGTGGCGCCGGGGCCGGCTGGAGACAGTGTCGCCATGTAATGGGCGAAGACGAGCCTGGGAGCGGCGGTCGGCGTGGTTTCACGATCGGGACAGCCGCTGAGCAGGCCGATGGCGAAGGCTGCACACAGTGCTCTGCGAATGCTGGCGTACGTGGCCATGGTTAACGTCCCTTTCGTTCCGCCAGTCGCCCGAGCAGGGTCTCGCTCATGGGTTCGGTAAAGATGCGAAAATCCGCGATGGAACCATTCAGCGGCAGATATCCCTGCGTGGCTCCGATGACGACGGGCTCCGCGTTGTCGCTTAGTGGCCCGCCTCCGGTGAAAGTGCGGGTGATTCCCGCCGGAAGGCCGTCGATCCAGAACGACAATCCCCCATCGCGGACATCATTCTGCCACGACATCGCGACGTGGTGCCATTGTCCTGCGGAAAGGGTGGATTCCGACTCCCGGGAAGACGGAGGTCCCTGGTCCGGTCTCCAGTCGAATCGCAGTTTGCCGTCCTCACAGATCGAGAAGGCCCAGCCGGTTTGTTGATTCTCGGAGAGTGTGCTGACGATCATCTGTCTGCGGTCTCCGTGCCGGTCCGGTCCCTGCCACTTTATCCATGTACTGATCGCGAGGGCGTCGCCCTGTCGATTGAGCCGCAGTGCGGACTGACTGGCGGGGAGAACAAGCTCAACGCCTTGTTTGCCATCCGCGGCGGCAGGGAGTTCGCACGTCCACCTGGCCAGCTCAGGATCGAGGGTCAGCTCCGGGGAAAGAGTGGTGGAACGTGGTTCGCGCGACTCTGCGACGCCGCCTGTTGTCCCGGAGTTTTTGAGGGTCTGGTTTTCAAAGGTCAGCCAATACGCGGCCTCTTGAGCGGGCGTCTCTGGAGCGGATGCAAGTCCGATGAATGCCGCGCAGATCAGGTGCTTGAGGGGAGTCTTCACACGCGTCTCCTTGATTACGGCCGGAAAGGACGGCGTCTCAGTGAAGTTGTGACCAGGGCGATCAACCCGACGGCGGCCAGGCTGACAGAGGAAGGCTCTGGCACGGCGACGAGAGCGGCATAGTGATCGGCGACCTGGGTGGCGTTCAGTCGATAGTTATAGAAGGCGACCTCGTCGTATGTGCCGGAGTCATATCCGGTCGCGGTTCCCCTGGCATCGTTTGCTCCCACGTAAGGGGAAAAGGTGAAGTTTGCAAACGACTTCCCGTTCAGGGTTGTCGATGAGGTGCTGCTGATCTGCTGCCCGTTCAGGTAGGCAATAAAGCCGCTGGCTGCATTGAATGTCAGGACCAGGTGAACATAGTCGCCTGAATACAGGTCGGTGGAGGTAAACGCGAAGCCCGCTGACGTGCCATCCTCCGAACGAAGGAAAAGACGGGAGGAGTTTGCGGCATAGGTGCCGCTGGAGGTCGAGTTGGTTTGAAATGTCAGCGCCGTCGTGGAGCCGGTATTCATGGCGCCAAACAGGCTGGTTTGGGCCGTGGTATCGATTTTGATAACCATCTCGACCGAAAACACGCTGAGCTGGGACCCGAAGCTCGTCAGTCCGGTATTCACATATTGCGATGTGCCATTGAGATCCACCGCGTAGTCGCTGTTTACGCCTGCTCCTGCGACGCCGAGCGTTGGAGACTGGATGTAGGCGCCATTGCGGTTGTTTCCGCTGCTGTCGGCCGCCACCGTCCCCGAGGTTTCTCCCAAACGGTAATAGGCGTAGGGGGTGTTGCTTGTTACGGCGTCGGCATAAGTGATCGGAGCGGCTTCGATGTTGCAGGCCGGGGCGAGGAATGCTGTGGCGATCAGCATGCAAATGACATTGCCGTACTGAGGGGAGGCTGTTCGTTTCATGGCGTGATGGATTGGTGGGGCGTTTGGTTTTTGTTGTCTGGGGATGGGGGAGTGACTCAACGCAAGTAGGAGGTCTCGGTGTCGGTGAGATTTGCTCCTACGAAAACCCTCCGCTGGGGATGTGAAGGGCGGAGCAGACGCTCCTGCACCAGCTCGACTGCTCGTTGGGCCAGTTCATCGATATCGATCTCGAAATGAATCACCGGCAGGGCAAATGCGAGCGGGGCCTGGCGGTTGGTGCGCACGACCAGCACGGGCCGGTAGGTGGATTCGTTGGCGAGAGTCGCCGCGACTCCCGACGCCACTCGATCGTCCGTGATGATGAGCGCCTCCGGGCGTTTGGCGGGCGGCAGCATGAGGATGCGCTCGGCCACATGCCTGCCCTCCAGGGGGCCGCGCTCCGTGACGTGGAGCTGCTTGTCACTGCATGGCATCTGAAACTCGCACAAAGCTTGCTGGTAGCTCTTCCAGAACCCGGCATCGCTGACCACCACGCTGATCAGCGCGGTTTTCTTTATGCCGCGCTCTGCCAGCAGACTTACGGCCTCGCGAGCCATGCGCGATTGTTCAATGATCGCTCCGCAAGGGGCTGTCTGGTGCGAGCCGACATGGACAAAAGGAATCGACCTCTTTTCCCAGGACAGCATGTCACTCTCCGGCAATCCGACCATGCTGAGGACCAGATCGAGACGTGCGTCAGTCAGATCCTCGTTCATCTGATCAAATTTGGAAAATCGGCCCTGTCCGTCATCCTCCAGACCGCTTGAGATGTAGTGTCGCTGGCTGACTCCGATATCTCGCAGCCGCCGGTGGAGGAAATGAAACAACTGCCCGTAGAAAGGCTCTGTCGCCACGCTGGCCGAGATCGCCATGCCGACTCTCCACAGCGCCGGGATATCCGAGGTTTCCACCTTGCGACGCAAAACGGTTCCAAATTTCCGGCGACGTTCCAGCAAACCGCATTCCTCGAGCATCTTCATGGCGGGAGTCAGCGTGTTGTTGTGAAATCCGAAGCGCTCGCGGAGTTCCGTCTGGGCCGGGAATTTATCCCCCGGTTCCATTCCGCTCTCGCAGATGTACCGGCTCAGGGTCCGGAGGACTTCGAGAGTCTTGGGGCGGTCATGCAGGGCTGGGGAAAGCTCGATCATCGTGCGTTGTGGTGATATTAATATCCATTAATGGGTATTAATCAAGCGCGAAGTTGGTTTGCACACGAGCGATTGGCTGAAGTCAGGGGGTATCCTCTTGTCAGCGGATCACTTGACGGGATGCGCTGAAGAGTGTCCCAAGGGTCTGTTTAGCGGTTATTAAGCCTCGAGCTTGAGGACGACCTTGCGGACTGCCTCGGGCTCGTCCGGAACGACCTGGCAACAGGGCATGTGCGCCTCGTCCTGCCAGAGAACCATGAATTTCCCGGCAGACAGGATGACCGAGTCCGCATCTGGAGTGATATGGTACTTCGTCACGTCCTTGGCCTCGCTGAAGGGGACGTCGACCGTGAGAGTGCTCTCGGGGGTGAAATACAGCGTCTCGCGTCCGGAGATGATGTACTGGATGTCGACGTAGCGGCGGTGGCTTTCGAAGAACCGGGTGGCCGGGTCGTGGGTCTCGTAGGACTGCACGATGGCGACGAGACGCTCGCTGTCGAGCTCGGTGCGCTCATCGGGTGCGTCGGGCGGGAGGTTCCGGAGGAACTCGAAGCCCAGTTTCCAGAGCGGGCCGAGGTGGTGATAGCGGTGGGCCTGATTGAGGAAGTCGAGGATCATGACGGGAAAACTTCTATGAGCCGGGAGCGATAAGCGCACCCGGCTCGAAAACCATGGAAATCAGCGGGTCGGGAGCGGCGGGACATAGTTGTCGTGGCCGCCATGCTGCTGCCAGCCGCGCAGGACGAGGATCATCGGGATCAGCGCGGTGGCCGAGATGCCGACCGTCCAGAGGAAAGCGACTCGGTAGTTGCTGCCCGTGGCATCCATGAGCATGCCGATGAGCAGATTGCCGATGATGAGGGCTCCGCAGCCGAAGACATTCAGACCGCTGGAGAACTGGCCGAAGAACTCGGCGGGAAACAGCTTCATCGAGGTGGCGCGCTGGGCGAGCGCCCAGGCCATGGTGGGCAGGGAGAAGGTGATGGAGTAGATCAGGAACCCCCTGGCGCTCCCGACCAGAAAGAAAGCCAGAAGCGCTCCGGTGACGACAGCAGCGATCGCGCCGATGGCCACATGGATGGGCGAGAAGCGATCACAGAGCCAGCCTAGCGGATAGTAGAAAAGGAGCGAGATCACTGCGGTCAACGCGAAGACATGCCCCATTTCCGCCATTTCGAGGTGCAGGGTATTGCTGGCAAAGAGCGTGATGAAGTTGCCTGCGCAGTTCAGCGCGGCGGTGACCAGCAGGTAGGCGAGGAAGAAGTTGCGATAGAGCGGGATTTGCAGGCACTCGCGGAAGTAGATGGCAAAGGTCTTGAAGAATCCCGCCCGCTCGGAGGCAGGTTGCGCCGGAGGATATGTGCCTTCCTTGACCTTCCAGCACATCAGGAGGAAGAGACAGACATAGGCGATGCCGACGCCGATAAAAATCTCGTGGCGGTACTCCATGAGATGAGGAAAGACAAAATAGAGGAAGATGGCGCCACTCAGGGTGCCAATGATGCTGAACCACGCGAGGAAGCGCGACATGACCGGCAGCGGCACGACATCGCGGATCAGCCAGTTGTAGGCGTTCACCAGCACCATGTTGAGAAAGTGAAAGGTGACGACAAAGAGGCACATCAGCCAGAGAATGATGCTGCCCTCTGTGAAGGCGGCGGGCAGCGACTGGCGAAAGGTGTCGCTGATCCATTTGCCCAGGTCGGGGGCGAAGCCCACGGCCACGACGGTTGCGGCAGTGAGGGGGGTGGCTACGATGAGCAGCGGGATGCGTCGTCCTATCGGGGTGCGCAGGTTGTCGCACCAGCGGCTGATCGCAGGCAGGAAGAGCACATTGACCAGACCGGCGAAGCTTCCCGTCATGATGCCGATCATTGTGTCGGAGGCATTCAGGTGCTTCACAAAGATCGGCAGGAACCGGCCAAAGACGTTCTCGAAGAAATTGAAGGCAAAGTCTCCCCAGAGCAGCCAGAGGGAGAGAACCATGAGGCTTTTCTTGGAGTAGACGAGGGAGCCTGCCGTGTAGACGGGATGGGCTCCGGGCAGGGGAGGATTTATCTGGGTTGAATTCATTCGGGGCGTTTCTGGTGACGGCCCGCAGGGCGAGACCGAAATGAACGCTCAGTAATACGTGTCGGGCTCTAGGTCCGTCAATTCAGGACGGTTGAGGCCGGGACGGACTCGATGTGATAATCGAAGAACAAAACATTGCGGACGTTGCCGTGGACAGGCTTGGCCGCCTGTTCCGGCATGTTGACGGTCGAGGCGTTGAGCTGGTCAAAGTCCTGGATCATCCACTGTTTTGTGGCTTTGAAGCCCGGGATTTGCTGGATGACCTGCATGCGCATCGGCAGCCCGTCTGGCTGTCCTTTGCCAAAGGGGCTGTAGACGCCGAGAGGGCTGGATTCATTGACGAAACCCTTGAGCCGCGAGGGGTTCCAATAGCACTTGCCCTGCGACATCTGCATCACGGTCTTCCACGCGGGGCACATGAGGGCCGGGGCGTCGCGGGTGACGGTATCGGCAGGCGGGAGATCCCAGTAGGGGGCCAGGAATGCGCCGAGGTCATTGTTTTTGATCCGGTAGGTGGACCGGATGCTGTTGTCGCACTGGCCGGGGAGCGTGCCCTGATTGTCGCCGGCATACTGGGCGATGGCGATGCCGATGGCCTTGAGGTTCCCCACGCATTTTGCGCGATTTGCCAGGCCGACAGACTGCTTGTACCCGCCGAGCACGAGGGCGGAGAGGATGCCGATGATCGCGACGGTGATGAGGAGTTCGACCATGGTAAACGCGGCAGAACTGCGCCGCGATGTGTTGCGGAGAGCGTTCATGGGGTGACGGGGGAGGCTTCAGGGTTGAACCAGTTTTCCGGGTTGGGAGCCAGATACGGGGGGACGCCCTGAATGTCGCAGATGATATCACCTGTGGCCCAGAGGGCGAGCTCCCATATGGCGTTGGTTTGCGATGCGTCCGGAGCGTGCTTCAGCGGCCCGGGAGAGGATTGCTGCGAAGTCCCGCCGATCATGGGATCGAACCCGGCATTCGAGCCGCGTTGGAAGGCGCGCACCTTGCCATCGGGAGAGATAAGGGCGCAGCCGTACTCTCCCTGGTGGATGCCGGCCACGGAGACCGTGATCGACGGCGTCCCCGCCGGGACGAAGAAGGCGAGGCGCCGCTGACCGATTCCTGCGAGATGCAGCTTGGACCTGGCATCGAGGACGGTGTGGAAATTGTCACCAGCGATGCGCCATGCCCCGGTGATGGAGTCCTGCATGCGGATGCGGAAGACATCGCCCGGTTTGCCGCCGACGTCGAAGGGGATCTCTTGTTTCTCAGCGGGAGAGAACTCGCGTTCAAAGACGGTCGCGCCCGCCGCGTTGCTCACGGTGAGATGACTTTTCTGGGCATCCGTCGTGGCGGAGCCATAGAGCTTGCGGAAGATCGTGGGACGCGCTGCCTCCCCGGTGAGGGAAATGGCGGCTGACTGATCCTTCGGTCCCCGCTGCCAGAGATCCCCGGAGGCCGGAAAGCCCCGGACGATTTCATCACGGAGCCGGTTGTCTCCCTTGCTCAACATCAGCGGAGCGTTCTCGGGATCGGCCTGTGCGTAGTAGCGGGCCATCCGCGCGAGCGTGTCGGGGGTGAAGTTCATCTGCTCGGCCAGCTCCTTGCCGAAGCCTTCCCGGTCGATGAAGGCAAAGTCGCGCACCAGGGACTTCAGGACCATGTCCATGTCGGATCGCTGGCCGGTCTGCTCGGCGACATAGGCGACAGCATTGACGACGAGCGGATTGAGATGGGCGAGATAGATGGCTGAGCAGGGCTTGCCGTCCGTATCGGCGGAGTAGGGCCAGGCGGCGTGCTGCGGGTCCCACGAGCGCCTCAGCCAGGCGGTGCCGGCTTCAAGGGATTTCCAGATCGTCTCGTCGTGCGATTGCTCGTGGTACTCGGCGAGGGAGGTGAGGAGGATGCCGATGAGGAATGTGCTGTTGCCAACGCGCTGGAGCGGATCGTGGTCGGCGGGGAGCTTGTGCGCCCAGGCTCCGCCGAGGTCGAGCGTCTGCGCCTTTGCGGCGACCGCGGCGATCTGGCCGGCGGCCTTGAGGTAATCGGGATCCGGGCGCAGTCGATACAGACCCATGAGCGCCTTGATCGACCAGCCCGCCGAGCGCTCGTGCGTGCCCAGGGACCTGAAGGTCGGCGCGATGGCCCAGGTGAGGTGCTCGCCGAGCTCCAGCGCGGCCTCGGCCACGCGCGGGTCGCCGGTCAGGCACCATGCGTCGGCCATGCCATCGGCCCAGGTATGGCCGTTCGTGCCATCGGTGTGCGAGTCGTAGGCATGGCTCCAGGTCGCCTGTTTGGGGCGGTTGGGGCCCTGCCATTCGCCGGTGTGGCCGATGGAGTGCTGGTGGTTGGACCCGACGTAGCGGGGATCGGGATAGGCATGAACGATGTCGACATCGGCCTGGTGGCGGGCGGCCCGCAGGGCGAGGCGGAAGTAATCAGTATTGCCTGTCCTGGCGAACTGCTGGAAGAAGCAATGCGCGAGGTCGTATTCGTTGTTGCCCCAGTTGCGCTTTCGTTCTCCGAACCAGTCGCCGTAGTTGAAGAAACCGTACTCGCGTTGGGCGGCGGCGAGGTCCATGTGCTCCTCGTAGCTGCGGGAGACAAACTCATCCCACAGGTCGAACTGCGCGCCCTGCGGGGCCGGGATGTCGCCGAGGGCGCGGGTCGATGCGTACCAGCTCGCCGGGATGATGGCCACGAGAGGCGACTGGATTTCCGCCAGCAGTTCCTTGCGAGGAAGCTTGCCGGAAAGGTCGATGGCGAGCCGCTCGGTCGTCGACATGCCCCATTTGAACCGATAGTTGCCGGAGACGAAGGGAAACTTCAGATGGTACGGCAGGTCGTCGCCGAAGGTCGCATCCGGAAGTTTCGGCAGGAGTCCGATGCGCATGCGGTTTTCGCTGGCGGACAATCCCTTGGGCCAGCGTTGCCAGAAATCGAGGATGGCCACGCCAACACTGGAGCCCTCGGCGGAGGCGAGCCAGCTGCCGGAGGCGCGCCCGCCTGCTTTGCTCTGGCCATCGATGGTCCAGGTGCTGTCGCGGTCGCTGGATTGGAAGACCGACATCTCGCGCCCCGAGGCGAGGCGGTTGCCTTTGTCCCCTTGGGCGGGAAAGTCGGCCAGCACCTGCGAGATGGTGTTCGGCGCCACGAGGTCCAGATCCAGCGAGGCGATGTCGGTGAATTCGTGGGAGAGATCGTCGTTGATGTGCGTGTGGGCGATCTCCACGACGGGGGAGGACCGGCGGAATGTCAGCCGGGTCGTGTAGCGCATCAGCGACTTGCCGGAGGCCTCTCCGTAACGCCCGTCCACCCGGATCGTGATCCGCTCGGGGCCCGCTTCCTCGACCGCCACCGACTCGGGCGGCAGAGCAGCTGTGGTATAGACTGTGCCGTCGGCTGCAGTGAGCGTGATGCCGGCGGCGTCGCTCTTCCATGCTGGCTCCGCCTTGTCCGAAGCTCTGGCTGCTTTCGCGATCAGGTTGAAATGCTCCTTGTCGATCGTGACCGTGACGGCTCCCGTGGAGACCTGGAGGACCTTGTCATCCTGGGTTAGCGTGAGCGGATTGTCCTTCGGCGGTTTGGCTGTTTTCCGGGTGAAGCTGACGTATCCGGTCACGGATTCCTTCGCGCCGATGGCGACGCGGCTTTCGACAAGCAGCCAGCGGATGCTTCCATCGGGCCAGCGGGAGGTCACGGTGAACTGGGCGGGCAGGGGGGAGTCCTGCGCGTCGGAAAATCGCGCGCCGTCCTTCTGGAAAATCGCGCCCTTGGGCAGCGGAAAGCCGAAGCGGACATTCGCGCTCCGACCGACTCCCGACTCGTCCGTGAAGGTCGCCGGGATGCGCTCCTTGAGGCCGGTCCCCTTCTTGTCCCCCTGGTCGGAAAACGGAGCGAGGTCGAAGGGAATCGCGGGACGCGGGCGGGGGAAGGCAAACGGAGCAGTCTTTTCCAGTTTGTCGGCTGTCAGCCCGGTATTGCTCGCCGCCTCGTACTTCACCCACTCGTTCTGGAAGCGGTAGGCGTCGTCCTGGGCGTAGGTGGAAAGAGCGACTATGCCAAGAGCGGACAAAAACAGGAGCGAACGAGGGAGAGTCATGGGAGATATTACCGTTAAATATACCGACAATAACGAGCTGTCAAAGATTTTGCCGTTTCTGTGGATTTCGTCCCTCTGAGAGAGACTTTGCGGGTGAATGAAAACCGATTGGAAATTTAATAAATATCCTGCGCGGCGACGAAAACTTCTTTGAATAGTATGATAATTACCGTTATATTTTGACCATGCATCGAAAATCCCCTCTGATGGTGTTGATAGCTGGTTGCGTCCTGTATTCCCTTACGGCTTCGCCGACGCTGGCGTTGTCGAAGGAAGAGCTGGCGGAGAAACTTGCTCTCGGCGGAACGGCTCCTTTCAAGGAAATGAACATCCTGTTTGAGAACACGGGAAAGGTTCAGACGCCCGAGGCAAATACGGACAAGGCCTCGCAGGTCCGCATGATTCGTGGCGAAGTCGTGGGGAAAGACCGGCTGCTTTTTGAGGTGCGATTCGATCATCCGCCGGTCCTTGATCGGTCTTCATTCTGTCTCTACCTCGACATCGACAACGATACGGCCACCGGCAGGCAGGACGAGGAGGTGCAAGGTGTCGACCTGATGGTGGCGCTGGAAACTGCGCAGGGCAAGGCGCCCTATGTGCTGTTCAAGAACCCCGACTTCAGCGCGGAGAACACCAAGGTGCGCGCGGCTTGGGATGGAGCGAATCTTTATATCACGCTTGAGCTTCCGTTGCCGGACAAACTCGCGGTAGGGCGGGTGTTTCTGCTTTCCACCAAGGATGGTGGAGCGAGCAATTTCCGCACGGCGAAAGACACTCTGATCGAGCTCGCGCCCTCGGATAAATCCCTGCCCCCGCTTTGAGTGGCTGCTCTGCTCAGGTCTCGGCTCGCACTGCTTTGCGTGGTGCCGCTGGTTTCGTCGGCCGGAGCGGCGGTCGATGGTGGACTGTGGATCGGAAATGAATCGTTTCGCGCCCATGTGGCGGCGGATGCGGATGGGCTGAGGGAAAAATACGGGCCTCGGTTTGACCCGATCCGGGTGGATCGGGTGCAGTCTCAGGGTGTGGAGTTTTTAGGGGAGGAGGGGCTGATCGATGAGTTCAGCTCCCGATGGTCGTCCCCTCCGGGATACGCGGAGGGTTTTGAGGGAGGATTTCTGAAGGTCGGTGTCGGGCTCCTGAGGCGCATGCGCGTGACGCCCTATCGATTCTGGGATCGTTATCCGGTACTGCAACCGGCAGCGACGGAGATCGTGGAGCAAACGCACTCGCGGGTCGTTTTCGAGCAGCATCTCGATGCGGGTCGTTGGCGATACGTTTATCGCAAGACGATCACAGTCGATCCCGCGCAGGGTCGTGTGGAGATCTCCTACGAGTTTCAGAATACCAGCCGGGAGAGAATTAGCTTCGACCAGTATAATCACAACTGGCTCCGCATGGAGCGCGGGCGCTCTTGGACGTTCCGGACTTCGTTGAACCCAGGCATCCAGTGGCTGGCAGCGGCGCGGCTGGTTCCGGGCGGGATGCTCTTTGAGCAAGCTCCGGAGGCTCCATTGTATTTCACCACGGCACAGCTGGATCGGCCTGCGGCAGGCTGGGCTCAGTGCTCGGATGGTCTCAGGCAGGTGACGATGACAGCCCTGCTGCCGGTCTCGCGGTTGTCGATCTTTGTGAAAGACAGGTTTCTTGCCCCGGAGATTTTTGGGACATTTCACGCGAGCCCGGGCGAGCGTATCTCCTGGAAGAGGATCTATGTCTTCCGCAAGGAGCGGGCCGACGTGTTTGAGAAAGGAAAAAGGCAAGACCGGGTGTTTCTTCCGGTCTTGCCGTCCCCCTGATATTAACTGTCTTAGGCTTTCGCGAGGCGCTTGCGGGAGCGATAGGCTCCCACGATGAAGGTGCCGCCGATGAGGCCGAGCAATGCTGTGGTCGACGGTTCCGGAACAGTCTGTACGACGAAATTCAGCGGTGCTGAGGTGTTGGTGTAAGTTGCTCCCAGATCCGATGTGTAGAAGAGATCTCCGATGCCTCCTATGCCACCGGAGCTGGAGGGAGACTGGGAAAAGTTGATTCCGCGGTTGCTCGCGTTGCTGTCGAAGTACACCAGGATGCCGTAGTTGCCGCCCGCTGTCAGCGAATAGGAGCTACTGAGGTCAAAGGTCATGTAGTTTTCGTTCGCATAGGTCGCCGGGACCGAGGCTGTTTCCGAATACAGCGGGGTGTAGGGAGTCGACGGGGATGCGGTGAGGCTCGCGAGGGACACGACGGAAATCGTCATGGTGGCCCCGAGGGCGCCGCTGCTGACGATGTCATTGTAGATGAAAAACGTGACTTTATCGAGGCTGACCGTGGATGCAGTCGAGAAGCCAAAGCCAACCCACCGGGTATTGGCCGTGGGCGTTGCGCCGATATTCCGGACCTGAAGATTTCCTGATGCAGACACCGTCGTGTTGGATCGGATGACGTCCGAGGTCGGAAGTGTGTCGGTAAAAAGGATGGTGGCCGCGGGGGAGTTTGCGATTCCGAGAAAGGATACCGCCAGAATGATAGTTTTCAGGAGGGTGATTTTCATGTCAGCTAATCGGTAGTAGAGTAAAAATTACCGACAATTGTCAATTGTTAATTTTATTGGCCTGACACGGCAGGGCGGATACCTTGCCGGGCATGCGGATCAATCAGGCAAAGATTGCCAGCGAGTTGGGGGTGTCAGTGATCACGGTATCGCGAGCGTTGAGGAATCATCCGGACCTGGCGGAAGCTACGAAGGAGCGCATTCTCGAGAAGGCGCGGGAGCTCGGTTACACCCGCCTGCGCACCCCGAAGCCGTCGAGCACCTTGCGGCGGGCGGCGGTGGTCTTTTATGGAGCCTCGCAGGTTGATCCCTTGGCGTCCGGAGTCCGGCGTCTGATTTTTTTCGGGCTGCACCAGCAGTGCAAGGTGCTCAATACGGAGACAGCGATCGAAATGCCCTCGATGTCCGAGGTGCCGGCGGCGGTGCGCAATCGCTCGGTCGAAGCGGTCTTCCTCTTCGGCCGATATACGGCGGAGACGGTGCGCGCCTTGGGGGACATCCCTGCGCTGGCGGTGAGCAGCTATTTGGAAGGCATTGATATTCCGCGGATTACGGCGGACAATTTTGGTGGTATGAGGGATGCCGTGAACCATTTGGTGGAACACGGGCACAAGAGGGTGCTCTTCATCAGGGAGGAGGAGCCACTGACCCAGATCTTCCGTGAGCGCGAGAGGGGTTATGAGTGGGTCATGCGGAAAAACGGCATGCCGGTGGAGGTCGCCACCTGGAATCTCGAAAGCGATCCCCGGCCTGCGATCCTGGAGAGCCTCCCAAGGGGATCTGCCATTGCCTTCGCGAGCGATAGTCTTGCTGGCGTCGCCATGGATTATCTCGAATCCAAGGGGTGGGAGTTGCCGAGGGATTGCAGCATTGTGTCCTTTGACGACACGGCCCCGGCCTCCCGGAAGTTGACGTCTTTTTCACCAGACTGGACGTTGATGGGGAAGATGGCGGCTGATCTCCTGCTGGCCTGGCCGGGCTTGCCTCGGCGTACGCCGGTTGAAATCCGGGTTCCGGGCCGATTGTCAGTCAAAGGATCGGTAGTTTCCGTCTAGTTTTTGTCATTGCGATCAATTCCTCATGGGGAGCTTTTATATTTCTGATTGATAAGTAACGGTATTTATCGTTATTTTATGTCATGAAATTTATCGGATGCCTGGGTGCCAGCGTTGGTATCCTGTTATTTTCGGCAAGCGCGCCCTTGATCTCATCGGAAACGAAGGCGACGACCACCGTGGTATTGGTCGGAGATTCCACGATGGCGGACTGGGCGAATGAAAAGCCTGCCCGGGGATGGGGGCAGCTTTTGCCGGAGTATCTGACCGACGATGTGCGGGTGGTGAATCTCGCGGTTTGCGGTATGAGCACGAAGACCTTTCCCGATACGGGCAACTGGCAAAAGGCGCTCGCGAGCGGGGCGAAGTATCTGCTCATCCAGTTTGGGCACAATGACTCGCACGCGCCCGACAAGCCGGAGTCGACGAAGGCGGACGGGGAGTTCACGACCAACCTGGAGCGGTTCGTTGCCGAAGCCAGGACGGCGGGGATCACGCCCATTCTGGTGACGCCGGTGCATCGCCGGATGTATGGTGCAGATGGGAAGCCCTCCACGGAACTCGCACCCTACGCCGCCGCGACGAAGCGGGTGGCCGAGAAGCTGAATGTCCCGCTCATCGATCTCTATGCGGTGAGCGGAGAGTATTTCGAGAAAATCGGAGAAGCGGGATCAGTTGGGATCACAGTGTCCGATGTGGACCGCACTCACTTCACCGAGCAGGGCGCCCGGCAGATCGCGGGATTTGTCGCTGCGGGATTCAAGGTCACATCACCCGATGCCGCCCAACTGGTGAAGCCATGAAGCCGCGAATCGCACTCGTCGGCGTGTCGGGATTTTCCGGCGTGCATTATGAGGACCTGATCCTGCGGGCGGCCGCCGGCTCCATCGACCTCGCTGCCGCGACGGTCATCAATCAGGAGCAGGAGCCGGTCAAGTGCGAGGGCCTCCGGCGGGCGGGCTGCCGGATTTACCGGAGTTACGAGGACATGCTGGAGGGCGAGCACGACCGCATCGACCTCTGCATCATCCCGACAGGCATCCATCTGCATGCGCCGATGACGCTGGCTGCGCTCGAGGCGGGCTGGAATGTGCTGCTGGAGAAACCGGCTGCTGCGACGGTGGAGGAGGTCGAGCAGATGAAAGCGGCCGAGGCCCGGAGCGGTTGCTTCGTGGCCGTGGCTTACCAGCACATGTACGTCCCGGAGACGATGCTGCTGAAGCGCGCCCTTTGCGACGGAATCCTCGGGGAGATCCAGGCGATCAAGTGCCTGGGGCTCTGGCCGAGATTTGGCGAGTATTATGCGCGTAATGACTGGGCCGGCCGCATCCGCGCCCGGGGTCGCTGGGTCTTTGATGCGCCCTTCAATAACGCTCTGGCGCATTGGCTGAATCTCATGATCTTCTTCGCGGGCGAGGATGTGACGAGCGCGGGCACTCCTCTCTCTCTGGAAGCCGAGCTTTACCGGGCAAGGCAGATCGAGAGTTGCGATACGGCATGCTTCCGCATTGGCACGGAACTCGGTGCTCGCATCTATTTCTGGGTGGGCCACAGCTGTCCGCGCGAGATGGGGCCGATCCTTGAGATCCGCGGGACGAAGGGAGTGATGCGGTGGGCCGGCTCGCAGATCACGCATCGCGACGCGTGCGGGGAGCGGGTGTTTGCCTCGTGCAGTGATACTCCGTCTTTGCGCAAGCATCTGCTGGACACCGTCCTGGCGCATTGGAAAGGCGAGTCCGTCTTTATCTGCGGTCTCGATATCGCGGGGAGGCAGACGCTCGTATCCCATGCCGCATTCGAGACCGCGCCGATTCACACGATCGCGGCCGCCCATCTCAGCCCGTCGCCGGAGCGCCCGGGAGAGTGTTTCCTCGGCGGGATCGAGCGCGACTGCCTGCGCGCCTTTGAGGAGGAGAAGCTCTGGAGCGAACTGCCTGCAGCCTGGGCTGCGCGGTCTTCGCGGGCAATGCTCGCCCCCCGGGTGCGGTCTGATTTGAGGGCGCCATCAGTGCGCGAGGGCCTGGGCACCGCTGCGTGGGTCGGCTAAGCTTAGTGATGTCTTAGAGCCTGTCTGAAAACTGCCGACCGACGGCTCGCGGCGGGAAAACGGCCTTCGGCTGCGTTCCGGTCCCCTCACGTATCGCTGCGGATACGCTCTATCGCCGCGCCTTGCCGCTCGCCATTTTCCCTTGCCATCCGCCCATCGTCCTTTTTCAGACAGGCTCCTAGAGATGGAGGGAGGTGGCTATGCGTCGTTTTCCCGCTCGTCCCTGAGGATGTCGGTCCGAGTCAGCGACCATGAGTTGCTCTGGCGCAGCTGCCGGAGCATCTTGATCAGCTTGGACTCCAGCAGGAACCGGCTGTGGATTCCGAAGTGGGCGAGCAGGCGCTCGACGTGCTTCTCCACCGTGCGGTCGGCGATCTTGAGCTTCCTGGCGATTTCCTCGTTGGTCTGCCCGTCGAGGATGCCCTCGGCGATGTCAGCCAGGCGCGGTGTGAGACCGAAGGACTGGAAATGACCGTTGGTGAGCGAGAGTCTTTCATCGGCCAGCAAGGCGGCTTCGTAGGCCTTGAGGGCATCGGAGATCGCCTTCCGCAAGGGAGCTCGCAGGAAGGGTTTGACGAGATATTGATGTGCTCCCTGGTTTACCGCCGTGATGGCCGACTCCATGGAGGCATTTGCCGTGAGAATGATGATCTGGGTGAAGGGCGAAATCCTCCGGAGAGATTCCATGATTTCAATGCCTTGCAGGACGCGAGTCCCCTGCGGGCTCTTGATCTGCAAGTCGACAATCGCGACAGGGAAAATCTTGCGGGCTGCGGCCTCCAGGCCCAGCTCTCCGGTTGGGTGCCCTTCCACGGTGCAAATGTCCACGAGAAGGTTTTCGACGATCTGGGGCAGGTCGGGCTCGTCATCGATCATCAAAATGCGCGGGAGATCGAGAGAAGTGGACATGACTAAATCTTTCAGAGTGTCGTGACTTACATCAATTCATCGAAGCGTAACCTTGGCAACAAAAAACCCGAAATTTCCTTTTTGCGAAGGGAAAGCCTGAAGGTCGAAAATTACGTGACAATACGCAAGAGACCGGTTGTTGAGTGATTTGTAAGAAATTGATGTTCAATACATTGAATGTATTTTCTTGAATGAATGCGGTGACCGTGAAGCAACGAAATCCTGGGGAAAATGCGGCGGAGACAAAAGTGACGATGCGGCTAAAATAACTCTCAGGCAGAGCGCTCAGTCAAGTCTCCGAAGCCGGGATGCGCAACGCACTGATGCGATGCAAATCTGATGGCCCGATCCGCGGGATGTTATTTGGGAATACCGGTCGGGAAACGGGTGTTGGCTTAGTCCCGGTGCGGCGTGGGAGGGGTGGAATGCCGGGGTGACTGCTCCCTGCCCGGGATCGGGAGTCTGCCGCATGTGGCGGGGCTCGGTGGTTCTGGGAGGAGGTAATTTTGCGAATGGCGGGCGCGTGGTCCGGCGGCGCCGGGACTAGGGTTGATAGGGGTGGTTGTGTTAGCGGTGATCGAAGTGGTTTTTTCTGTGAGCAGCCCGGGAAGCCTGGGCGAAAATCGGGCGGCTGCAGATCCTTTTGCTAAGTGATTAAGCTAATGATCTGGGCGGGACAGGGTGATGTTTGTTGTCGCTTCTTTTTTGGATCGGGCTACGATCTTCTCTTCAGGCTTGGAGTGATCTGGGGGAATTGGTTAGGTGGCACGCGTGAGTCTGGAACCCCAAGGTGAACGGAGAGTTGCGATCATCGGCGCAGGATGTCGCATGCCTCCCAACGCGACGTCCCCCGCTGCATTCTGGAAGTTTTTGGCAAGAGGCGGCAGCGCCTCAAGGGCGTTGAAGAAGGATCGCTGGGACTGGCGCCAGTATTACGACGAGGATCAGAACCGGCCGGGCAAGAGCTACGCCTCCAAGGCATCCTATCTCGACCAGGATGTCCGCCAGTTTGATCCGCTTGCCTTTGGCATGTCGCCTCGCGAGGCCGAGTCGCTCGATCCGCAGCAGCGCCTGCTGCTGGAGTCGGCGTGGGAGGCCTTTGAGGATGCCGGATATCCGCTGAACAAGATGTCCGGCTCGAGCACGGGCGTCTTCGTGGGCGGCTTCTGCCTGGATCACATGGTCATGCAGGCGCAGCCCTCCAACCGTCATCTGGTCAACGCCCACTCGGCGGGAGGAGTGATGATGACGGTCCTTTCGAACCGCCTGTCGCACGCCTTCAATCTTCGCGGGCCGAGCGTCACGATGGACACGGCGTGCTCCTCCTCACTGGTGGCGCTGCACTATGCCTGCCAGAGCCTGCTCCTCGGCGAGTGCGGCATGGCGTTGGTGGGAGGAGTGAATGTGATGACCCGGCCGGAGTTCCCGATCATCATGAGCAAGGGGCATTTCCTGTCGCCCCATGGCGAGTGCCACACCTTTGACGAAAGCGCCGCGGGTTACGGGCGAGGCGAGGGTGCGGGCGTACTCCTGCTCAAGAGGCTGGAGGACGCGCTCGCGGATGGGGACCAGATTCACGCCGTGGTTCGCGCCAGCGGAGTCAATCAGGACGGGCATACCGATGGCATCTCGCTTCCTAACAGCATCGCGCAGGAGGAGCTAATTCGTAAGGTTTACAGCACCGCCGGAGTTCCCGTCTCGGAGGTGGATTACGTGGAGGCCCATGGCACCGGCACGCAGGCCGGGGACTCGGCGGAGCTTGCCGCCCTGCACCGCAGCTTTTCCGAGGGGAGATCCCGGAATCTCATTGTCGGCTCGGTAAAGTCCAATATCGGGCATCTTGAGGCCGCTGCAGGGGTTGCTGGCGTGCTCAAGACCATTGGCATTCTGAAAAACCGCCAGGTCCCCAAGAACCTGCATTTCAAGAAGCCCAATCCCAACATTCCCTTTGCCGACTACTGCATCGAGGTGGCGAAGGAAACGCGGGCGCTTCCGGGCCCTGGCGAGAAACCCACCGTCTATGCCGCGATCAATTCCTTCGGCTACGGCGGGACCAATGCGCACGTGCTGCTGGAATCCGCTCCCGTGCGCGAGACCGCTCCTGCTGCCCCCGCGCCCGAGGGGGTGCGGGTGATCCCGTTTTCCGCCCAGGGCGACAAGGCCTTGCGCGATCTCGCGGGCAAGTATGCCTTTTTGCTGGGGCAGCCCGGATATGGAACGCTGGACGATTTTGCGCATACGGCGGCCTACCGGCGCAGCCACCTGAACCATCGCGGAGCCGCCTTTGCCTCCGATCTCGAGACGCTCCGGGCTCAATTCATCGCGGCCTCGACGGGCGAAGCTCACGACGGACTCGTGACTGGCTCCGGAGCGGCGGACCCGGGAGCCGGACTGGTTTTTGTCTACACGGGCATGGGCCCGCAGTGGTGGGGCATGGGCCAGGAACTGGTCAATACCCAGCCCATCGTGGCGCAGACGCTCGACGAGATCGATGCGATCTTTCAGCCCCTTGCCGGCTGGTCGCTCAAGGAGGCGATGATGGCGGATGAAGCGACCTCCCGGATGGCGCGCACCGAGCTGGCGCAGCCTGCAAATTTCGCCCTCCAGGTGGCGCTCACCAGGTTGTGGGCGTCTTACGGGATTCATCCCGCGGCAGTGGTCGGCCACAGCGTCGGCGAGGTGGCGTCAAGTTATGTCGCCGGGGTTTACTCCCTGGAGGAGGCCGTGCGGGTGAGCTACTACCGCAGCCAGCTGCAGCAAAGTGCCGCCGGGCGGGGCGCGATGCTGGCGGTGGGCCTGCCGGAAGCTGAAGCCGAGGCGCTCCTGGCCGGGTCTCCCGGGGTATCCATCGCCGCGGTCAACAGCTTCAACGCCGTCACGTTGTCCGGCGATACGGATCAGCTCAAAGCGATCGCCGCGGGACTGGAGGAAAAGAGTGTCTTTAATAAATTCCTGCGGGTCGAGGTGGCTTATCACAGCCCGCAGATGGAGCCCCTGCGCGAGCCGCTCCTCGCGGCTCTCGCGGAGCTGTCGCCGAAACCGGCGCGCATTCCGCTGTACTCGACCGGCTACGGGCGGATCATTCCCTCCGGGGAATGGACGGCCGAATGCTGGTGGCACAATGTGCGCCATCCGGTGCGGTTTGCCGCGGCGATCCAGGCCTTGATCGAGGATGGTTTCTCTTCATTCCTGGAGGTGGGGCCGCATCCTGTGCTGGGAAATTCCATCAAGGAATGTGCCGCGCACCTGGAGCAAAAGGTGCGGTGTTTTGTCTCGCTGCGGCGGGCGGAGCCGGAGATGCCGCGGATGCTTTTCACTGTGGGCGAGCTGTACTGTGCGGGATATGATCCCGACTGGACGCGGCTGGCGCCAGCGCAGGGCGCTTTCCTGCCCGGGCCGCAATACCCGTGGCAGCGCGAGACGCTGTGGGTGGAGTCCGAGAGATCCCGCATGGAGCGGCTGGGACTCCCCGGTCCGGTGTATCTGAACCGCTCCCTCATCGCGCGGAATCCCACCTGGGAGGTGGAGATCAATCGCAACTATTTCCCGTTCCTTTTCGACCACGGCGTGCAGGATCAGACGGTGTTTGCCGGCATGGGGTACATCGAGGCGGCCATCAGCCTGAACCGGCAATTGAATACCAACGCCACAGTCGTGCTGGAGAATGTCAGCTTTGAGCGCGTGCTGGTGGTGGATTATTCCAAGCTCCAGTACCTCGTGACCGAGTTTGACGCGGAGGAGGGACGATTCTCGATCTCCAGCCGCACGGAGGGCGAGGAAATCGGGAACTTGCGCCATTGCCGGGGACGTTTGCTGCCTCAGACGCAACCAGCCGTGAAGAAGCTTGATCTGGCGGCATTGCAGGCCAGGTGCTCCACTCCGGTCGACCGCGAGGCCTTCTACGATGATCTCTCGCGGCGCGGCTTGCACTATGGGCCGACCTTCCGCCCCACCCGGGATATCTGGATCGGCGAAGACAGCTACCTGCTCGGTCTGGATGCCTCGGAGACTCTGGCAGACGAGACGCACATGCTGCATCCGACGCTGTTCGACGCCGCCATCCAGCCGATTTTATACCGGTCCGGGATGGTCGGGCTGTATGTGCCCTTTTCCATCGACCAGTTCGAGTATCACTCGCGACCCGTAACGAAAGACCTCTTCGTCTACGGTGAGCTGACCTCGCGCACCTCCTCCCGGCTCGTCGCGCACGTCTGGCTGATGGATGCGGACGGCGTCGTGCATGCCCATGGGCGGCATATGTCGCTTCAGGCCATCGACATGAAAGCCGGGGAGACGTCGGAGTCTCCCTACTATCAGCTCCAATGGAAGGCCGCCCCGCTCCCGGATGAAAGCCGGGCGGCGGTCTCCGGCGCTGTGCTGCTGGCTGATCCGCGCGATTCGGATCTGGCTTTCGCGGAAAGTCTGGCCGCCGCGCTGCCGGGATCGGAACTGATCGTGCGGGAGTTCGCGAGCGGACTGAACCGCGGGGACTTTTCCTCGCTGCTGGGCGAGGTCGCGATCGGCAATCGCTCGCGGATTATCCTGCTGTGGGGCAGCGGCGGGCGGATCGCCCGGGATGCCGACGGGGCATCGACCTTGTCCGAGCGCATCGTCGGGCTTTTGCAGGCGGCGGCGTTGCTGCCGGAGGCGAGCGTTGACGTGACCTCGATCACCACGGGAGCCAAGTCGGTGCATGAAGGCGAACCCATGGGCAACTGGCCGGCCTTTTCGCTCAATGCGATCGGGCTGGTCGCGCAGAATGAGTACGACTCCATCCGGTTTCGCTCCATCGACCTGGACGTGCCGGACGTCGCGCCTGTGCTGGCCGAACTGGCCGCTGACAGCAATGGCGAGATCGCCTACCGGCAGGGAGAGCGACTTGAGAACATCCTCCAGTCTTCCGATGCGGGAGGCTCCGCCGACCGGGTGGAGATGCGCTCGCTGGATGAACCGGTCGAGCTGCATGTCGGCACGAAGGGAAAGATCGATTCGCTGTATTACGAACCGACCGAGCGCGTCGCGCCGGGAGCCGGGCAGATCGAGGTGCGCATTCACGCCAGCGCGCTGAACTACAAGGATCTGCTCAAGGTCGAGGGACGGCTGCACCCCGGCGCCCTGGAGGACACGTACAATGAGGCGGACTTTGGCATGGAGTGCGCCGGAGAGGTGCTGCGGGCCGGTCCTGGCAGCGCCTTTGCGCCGGGCGACCGCGTGGTCGCGGTATTGACTCGCAGCTTCCGCAGCGTGGCGACGATCGACGAGGGGTTCGCGGTGAAGATCCCCGCCGGATTTGGCATGGATATGGCCGCGGTGCCGGTGGTTTATCTGGCTGCCTTCCATGGCCTGATTGGGATCGCCAATCTCCAGCGCGGCGAGCGCGTGCTTATTCACCACGCCTCGGGAGGCCTGGGCATGGCCGCCATCGAGATTGCCCGCTGGCGGGGCGCGGAGATCTACGCGACATCCGGATCGGAGGAGAAGCAGCAATACCTGCGGGACCTCGGGATCGCTCATGTCTATTCCTCCCGCACGCTCGATTTCGGTCAGCGCATCCGGGAGGATACCGCCAACGAAGGCGTCGATGTCGTGATCGGCGCCCAGACCGGGCAGGCCATGCACGTGAGCCTCAACCTCCTGCGTACGGGGGGGCGGTACATCGAGATCGGCAAAAAGGACATCGCCGAGGACAACAGCCTCCCTCTGAGGGCCTTCAATCGCAACCTGATCTTTGCCTCGGTCGACATGGATCGCCTGGCCCGGGAGCGTCCTGCTTTCGTCCAGCAGATCCTGCGCGATATCGTGGAGCACTTTGCCAGGGGCGACTTCAAGCCGGGGCCGGTGCGGAGCTATGCGGCTTCGGACGTCCGCGAGGCCTTTGCTGAGATGGAGCGGAGCCAGCACATCGGCAAGCTGCTGATCGATTTCTCACAAGGCGAGGTCGAGGTGCTGGTGAAGGAACAGCCGGTTCCGAGCTGCCGCCGCGATGGCAGCTATATCGTGACCGGAGGCACTTCGGGATTTGGCGTGGTCACCGCAGAGTGGCTGGCCGCCCAGGGAGCGGGGAAAGTCTATCTCGTCAGCCGATCCGGCAGGAAGGCGGCGGGACTGGAGGACGCGCTGGCGCGCATCGAGGCGGCGGGAGCCGAGGTCGAGGTGCTGTCGGTGGATGTCACCGACGCCGCGCAGGTGGCGGACCTGGTGCGCAAGGCCGGCACGGCTCCCCATGCCCTGCGCGGGGTGATTCACGGCGCGATGGTGCTCGACGACGCCATGATGGCCGACATGACGGAGGACCGGTTCCGCAAGGTGTTTCTGCCCAAGGTGGCGGGAGCCCTGAACCTGGCTGATGCGCTCCAGGGCGTGGAAACCCTGGACTTCCTCGTCTTCTACTCCTCCATCTCCTCGGTGATCGGGAATCGCGGCCAGACCAGCTATGTCGCGGCCAACCGCTCGCTCGACGGCCTGGCCGCCGTGCTGCGCGAGCGCGGCCTGCCTGCGATCTCGCTGAACTGGGGTGCTCTGGCGGAGGCCGGCGTGGTGGCCCGGGATGAGCGCATCGGCACTGTATTGGCTTCCTCCGGCATCACCGGGCTCGGCAACCGCGAGGCGCTGCAAGCCCTGAGAGCCATCCTGCGATCTGGCCGGGCGCAGATCGGCGTCTTCCTGGTCGACTGGGAAAAATGGCGGGATGCCAATCCGAAGCTCGCGGAGTGCTCGATCTTCCGCGAGCAGGCAATGCGGTCCCGGGCGGCCGGCAATGATGCCATGGCGCGCATCCTGGCCGAGCTGGAGGACGCCTCCCGCGAGCAGCGGCTGAGGGTGATCGAGGATCGCCTGCAAGACGTTCTCGCCAAAACTCTTCGGATGTCGAAGGATACGATCCCAATGACCCGCAAGCTCAACGAGATGGGGGTGGATTCTCTGATGGTGCTGGAACTTAGTCTCGGCATTAAGGAGCAAATCGGCTTGAATTTCTCGGCGATGGAATTCCTCAAAGGACCGACTCTCCGACAGTTGGCCACCTTGGCGGAAAGCCGTCTGTGGGGCACTTAACATTGATTACCTAGACTTTATCGACCGTGGAAAAAGCACTTGCCGGAATTGATAGCCTTGTCGCCTTCGTCAACACCTCCGGGATTCGAGGCCGGGGGACACTGATCCACATCTCCCGATCGGTGGCGGTTTTCGAGGTATACAACCCATTCTCCCTGATCCAGATGAGCGAGGTCCTGCAGGAGATCTCGGTCATGCGCGGCGAGCGTGTGATTTACAAGGGGCGCGGAGTGGTCACGAGCATCGTGTCCACTGGGCTCATGGTGATCGTCTCGGTCACGCTCATTGATTCCTGGAGCGCGCTGAATCACCTGGAACCCGGGCCCGCCCTGAGCGAGGAGTTTGGGAAATTCATTAGTGATTGGGAAACCGGGCTGAACATCTCCGATGGCTATCAACTCGCGGTGAACAAGTTCTCCAACTTCCTGGCGGAAACCAGCCGGTGGATCGAGGAGGCCGAGACGGCGATCGTGGGCGACATCAACGCGCATCCGGAAAAGGCCTCGCGGTTCCGGGAATCGATCGAGCGGGTGGTGACAAAGAAACTCTCCGACCTGCTGTATCTCTTCCAGGACGAGGCGGCCAAGGTGCCGGAGGAGGATTCGATGATCTACAAGGCCTTCGCCCGTCGCGAGATCCATCCCTATCTGCTTTGCGCCCCCTTTGTCTGGAGGACGTTTTACAAGCCGCTCGGCTATGCCGGCGACTACGAGATGGTGAACATGCTCCTGCAGGAATCGCAGACGACCGGCGCGACCACGTATGCGCGGATCTTCCACGAGCTCACCAGCAGCGTGGCCGCCTGCATCGCCCATCGCAACCGCGTCACCATCATGGAGCGCACTCTCGGCGAGGAGGCGGAGCGGGTGAATGACGAGCAGCGGGTCTTTACGGCGCTGACCGTGGCCTGCGGCCCGGCGGTGGAGATTCAGCGGTTCATTCGGCGGAATCCCCTGTCGAGCCAGAGCGCGCTGCACCTGATGGACTTCAACGAGGAGACGCTCGAGTACGTCAAGCTCCGCATGGCCGAGGCGGTCGACGAGTCCGGCAACAAGCCGACGCTGAAATTCATCCAGAAATCCATCGACGACCTGCTCAAGGACATCCATCTGGAGAGCGAGGGCTTCCTGCCGAGCTATGACATGATTTATTGCGCGGGATTGTTCGATTACTTCCCGGACAATGTCTGCCGCAACCTGCTCGAGCTTTATTACAAATGGGTGCGCCCGGGCGGCCTTCTGCTGACGACCAATGTGCATCCCAACAACCCCGAGCGCTTCCTGATGGAGCACCTGCTCGAGTGGTACCTGATTTATCGCGACGAGGCCGAGCTGCTCAGCCTCGCGCCCAAGGGGTCCGAGGGAGAGGTCTTCGCCGACGATACCGGAGTGAACGTGTTCCTTACGATTCGCAAGCCGCTATGAGCATTGACAGTGTGGCTGTCGCCAAGGATCTCGCCCTGCGGCAGCAGTATCGCGCCTACAATTCCGAAAAACTGGCGTATGGACTGATGGTGCTCAGCGGGCTCTCCGTGCTGGTGGTGCCGGGCGGATTTGTCCTCGATTATTTTCTTTATCCCCACGAGTTCCTCACCTTCCTTGGCGTCCGTCTTGCGACGGCGGCTTTCCTGATCCTGCTGATCGGCTTGCTGTACATCGCGAGGAAGAGCCAGAGGCTTACCTGGATCAAGAGCCTCGGGGTGATCTCGGCGCTGAGTGTGAACTCCGCCATGTGCTTTATGATTTACCGGACGGAGGGCGCAAAGTCGCCGTACTTCGTCGGGCTCATCCTGGTGCTGACCTGCTGGTCGATCCTTTCGCCATGGACCGTCGTGGAAACGGCCAGCATGTGCTTTCTCTCCATCTTCGTCTATCTCCTGTCCTGCATCATGAACCCGGACTTCGAAGTTCCGGGGTCCATCCCGCTGCTGGGCTTTGGCGGCTTCTTTCTCGTGATCACCGCCACGGTCTGCATCGGCATCACGTTCTATCTCGCGAAAGCGAGATTTGAGGAGTTCCGGCTGCGGCATCAGCTCGATGAGAAGAACCGCGAACTGCAGGACCTTGACCGGCTGAAGACGCAGTTTTTCTCCAATGTCAGCCATGAGCTCCGTACGCCCCTTACGCTCATTCTGGGGCCGGTCGAGACCATTCTCAGCCGCAGCGAGGCTCTCGACCAGAAGGTGCACGACGGGATCATCCTGATCCATCGCAATGCGCTGCGCCTGCTCAAGCTCATCAATGACCTGCTCGATCTCACGAGGCTCGACCAGGGCGCGGAGATCCTGCGCAAGCGCGAGATCCCCACCACGGCCTTCATCAAGGGCATCGTGGATTCCGTGCGGCATCTCGGTCTTTCCAAGAATCTCCGGATGAAAATCGAGGAGAAGCAGCCATCGGTGAAGCTGGTGGCCGATCCCTCGCGGCTGGAGAAGGTGCTCGTCAATCTCCTGACCAATGCTCTGAAGTACACCCCCTCCGGAGGGCTGATCACGGTGCGCTGGTACATGAGCGAGCGGGAGACCTTCATCGAGGTGGAGGATACCGGGGTGGGCATCGCGGAGGAGGAACTGCCCCGTATTTTTGACCGCTTTCATCAGGTGCGGAGCAATCTGGCAAATCGCAGCCAGGGCGTGGGTATCGGGCTGGCGCTGGCCAAGGAGCTGGTCGTCGAGCATGGCGGCCGCATCGAGGTGGAGAGCGCCGTCGGCAAAGGCAGCATCTTTCGTGTCTGTCTGCCCCTGGGGGAAGATGCGGAAGTGGCCGCCGAAAAGGCGGAGATCGAGCCCGCAACCGGTGCGGCCGACGAGCCCTTCGAGCAGGCCTTTCGCTCGGCGGACCGGAGCTGGCGGAGCGCCCCGGAGACAGGCTCCGACCTGGAGTTTTCGATCGTGGGCCAGGGTGAGCAGACGATCCTGGTGGCGGATGATGAGCCGGACATGCGCAACTATGTCGTTTCGCTCCTGGCGGACAGGTACCGGGTCGTCCAGACGCCGGATGGCACGCATGTCGGCGCTCTCGTCGCGGAACACAAGCCGGCCATCGTGCTCCTCGACTGGATGATGCCGGGCAAGGATGGCCTGACCGTTTGCCAGGAACTCCGCGCCAATGAGCAGAACAGCGACCTGAAGATCGTGCTGCTGACCGCTCGCGTGGACGAACAGTCCAAGATCGACGCCTTGCAGGCGGGAGCGGATGATTTTCTCACCAAGCCCTTTAGCAGCGTGGAGGTGCTGACTCGCATCGACAACCTGCTGCGCTCGGTGCGGCTGCAGGCGGACTTGCGGGCCCGCAATGACGATCTTCTCGCCGCGATGGAGAAGTTGAAGAGCACCGAGATCATGCTCATCCAGAGCGAGAAGATGAATGCCATCGGATCGCTGTCGGCCGGCTTGATGCATGAAATCAACAATCCGCTCAACTACACGCTCGCGGCGGTGAGTTTTGCCAAGCAGTTCCGGGCTCAGCTGGGACCCGAGATGCAGGAGGTCATTTCCGATATCGAGGAGGGCATGACGCGCGTGAGCGACGTCGTCACGAACCTGAAGACCTTTGCGTACCCGGAGCGGGCTGGTGTGAACTCCCTGTTCACCGTCGAGGAGGTCCTGCAATCCGCCCGCAAGATCATGGCCCGCGATTTGCTGGGCATTGAGGTGAAGACGACGATCCCGGCGGGGCTGTCCATCCTGGGGCAGAAGACCCAGATGATCCACCTTTTCATCAACCTCTTTGCCAACGCGAGCCGCGCCATTCACGAGAAGCCTCCCGGCGGCCCCAAGGAGATACTGGTCAGCGCCGCTGTCGAGGGGCGGACGGTCCGTATCGACTTTTCCGACAGCGGCCCCGGGATTCCCGAGATGATCATGGGACGGATATTTGAGCCGTTCTTCACCACCCGTGACGTCGGGTCTGGCATGGGGATGGGACTCAGCATCTGCCACACCATCATGGAAGCTCACCACGGCAGCATCACCGCTGGCAACCGCCCGGGAGGCGGTGCTGTCTTCACGATCACATTGCCACTCGCCGAACACTAGCCCTACATATGACGACCAACGATCCGAATCCACGCTGCGGAATCCTTTACATTGATGACGAAGAAAAGGCCCTGAAGTATTTTCGTATGGCCTTCTCCGAGAAGTTCGAGATCTTCACGGCGAACTCGGGCAGGGAAGGGCTGGAGATCCTGCGGAGGGAGTCGAGCCGCATCGGCGTGGTGATATCCGATCAGCGGATGCCGGAGATGCTGGGCGCCGAGGTGCTGGGGATCGTGCGGGAGGAGTTTCCCTCGGTCATCCGCATCATCACCACGGCATACTCCGATCTTGAGAGCGCGATCCAGGCGGTGAACAAGGGCTACATTTACCAGTATGTGGTAAAGCCATGGGAGATTCGCGACCTGGGCATGGTCCTTCAGCGAGCCGCTGATTATTTCCGGGTATTGACGGAGCGCAACGAGCTGCTGGCGCTCAAGATGGCGACTCTCCAGCGCATCCTTTGCAGCGACCGCGTGAAGTGGCTCCTGCTTTCCTCGGCATCCTGGGAGCCCGCCGCCCGGGGCATTTTCCGCCGGGCGCTGCTGGCGGCGATCCAGGCTCTGCCGCTCGATCCGGCATTTCTCGCCTCGCCCGCAGCCCGCAATTTCGATATCGGATCGCTCATCCGCTCGGAGCTGGCGGGCGCTGCGGACGTGGCTCCGGCGCTGAATGCGCTGAAGGGATCGCATGCGACGCCCGAAGCCGCATGGGAGGCGCTGAGCGCGGCCCTCGCGGCCCGGCATGGACTGACCGCCGGGAAGGGAGGCGGGTTCTCGCTGGCCGCCACGGGCGCGGCATCGGGCGGGGCGCTGCACAAGGATTTGTTTGGACTGCTCCTCGGGAATGTCTCGGGTGAGGCGCCGTTGCGCTTCTTTGAGTTCCTTTACGCCCTGGCGGCCTCCGGCTCCGCGGCAACGGCAGCGATCGCGGATGTGACGGTCCAGGCGCCGTCCGAGGCATCCGAAGATGCCGTCATCGATGCCCTGGCGGCAAAATTTTCCGCCTGGGATATCTCCCGGCTGTAGGCGGCAGCCCGTTTTTCAGGCATGGATCAAAGAGGCATACTGCTGGTCGACGACGAGGCGCTCGCGCTCAAGTACTTTTCCAAGGCGCTTGGGCAGCGTTTCCCCGTCTATTCCGCCTCGTCGGCCGCAGAAGCCCTGCAGGTGCTCGACGCGCATGCCTGCCGCATCGGAGCCGTCGTCACCGACCAGCGGATGCCCGAGGCCACGGGGGTCGAGCTGCTGACGATCGTTCGCAACAAGTACCCCGACACGGCCCGCATCCTGACGACGGCGTACTCCGACTTCGATGTACTGGTTTCGGCGATCAATGTCGGAGCAGTCCATTCCTTCGTGGCCAAACCGTGGAATATCGACGAGCTCGAGCGCACGCTCCTGGAGGCTCTCAAGACCGGAAAACAGGGCGGGCCGGACAGCTCCGCCGTTTCCCGGGACGAGATGCCGGCTCCTCCCCTGGATGACCGGGTATATGATATCGGGCTCATCGCCGCGAGGCTGGGGCACTATGTTCACAATGCGCTGTGCCCGATGACATTTCTCCTCGACCAGTTGATCGCCAGAAAGCCGCTGGATCAGGTCTGCTCGCTGGAGTTTCTGCACGAGGTTCGCAATCACGTTAACGATGTGTCGCGAACCTTGAAGGAGCTGGAACAGGCCACCATGCCTCTATGGGACCGTGATCGCGAAGTCATGGATCTGCGGGAGATTTTCACCCGTACTCTCGCCAGTATGGACTCTCTCTGCGACCGGAAGCAGCTCCGGATCGAGGCGCGCATCCCGACTGACCTGCCGGAGATCAGCGGTTGGGTCGGCCAGATCGAAAGGATGTTCCGTTTTCTGATCGCCGAGGAGGCGGTTTCCCTGCCGGCTGACAGTCTGGTGCGCATCGTGTTTTCCAAGCGCCTTGAGCATGAGGAGTGCCTTGGCATCGACATTGAGGCCGAGGATTTTGTTCCGATAGCGGCGGAGGTGGACCCGGCAAATTTTCTCCTGCCGTTTTGCCTTCGCGGAGGAAATCCCCGGGAGTTCGGGGTGTTCCTGGCGGCCTGCTATTTTATCGCTCGTCATCACGGCGGCACCTTCGAGGCGCGAAGGAAGGAAAACGAGGGACTCAGGTTCCGGATCTTCCTGCCGTCAGGCTCCCGGGAGGACGATTCGCGAAAGACGGATTTTCTCGGCAAGCCATCACTGGTGGCGTACAATGACAATCCCCGCAATGATAGCTGAGCGTCCCCACCGGAAAGTCTTGATCGTCGATGACGAGCCATTGGTTCGCGAGACGCTCGATTATTGCCTGAACGACGAGTACGACGTCACGGCGGCCGCTTCGGGGGAGGAGGCGATCGAACTCTCCAAGCAGGCGGATTTTCCGGTCGTCCTTCTCGATCTGCGGATGGATGGGATATCCGGTCTGGAGACCCTGCGGCGGCTCAAGCAGCTCCATGCCATGCAGAATGTCGTGATCCTCACGGCATACGAGAGCACGGAGTCGGCCATCGAGGCGCTGAACCTCGGAGCCTACAGCTATCTGACCAAGCCGTTCCGGCAGAACCGGCTCAAGCAGGTCATTTCGCGCGGCATTCAGGACTACGACCAGAATACCCGGCGCACCCAGGACATGCAGCAGCGGCTCATGGGCGTGCATGATTCGTTTCTCTCGCTGCTCTGCCACGAGTTTAATACGCCTCTCACTTCGATCCTGGGGTTTTCCGAACTGCTGTCCGACGTGCCGCTTACCGAAGAGCAAAAGACCTGGGTGGGCAATATCCGGAGCTCAGGCACGCACCTGCACGACATTCTCATGGAGATCGTCGACTACATCGGCGCGTCCCACCTGGCCAGCGAGGGGGTGAAGGAGGAGTTTACCTTGCGGAGCCTCCTTTCCAAGGCCGTTGAGCCCCTGGCGTCGGCCGACCTGGCCGTGCGGGTCGAGGAGGATGAGATGCTCGACCTGCGGCTGCGCGGCGCCACCCGGTCGATCCAGATGATCGCGAGGAAGCTGGTGCGTATTGCCTCGCACCAGTCTCGTCATGTGCTGCTGCGGGCCGATGTCGAGTACATGCCGGACTCGGAGGTTCAGCGGCTGACGCTGGTGGTGCAGAATACCGGCCTGGTGGAAGGGCGGTCCGGCATTTCCCGGATCGAGCAGCTTTTTGAGCCTTATTTCTTCCGGCCCACGGAGGAGAGCACCGGCTTTTGCAAGAGCCTGGGGCTGGAACTGGCCACCTGCCGGCGCATCGCGGAGTACACGCGGGGAACAGTCGATTGCCGGATCGGCCGGAACAAGGAAATCGAGTTCGTCGCCACGCTCCTCGTGGATCTGGTCGACTAGATAGTTATCAGGAGTGGGCGGGTGCTGGAGCGGTCAACCGGCGGCGTCCGGCAAGGCGTTGGCCAGAGCCGCGGTTTCCTTGCAAGCGCCGATCTCTGCGTCGGTGAGAACGATATAGGTCGCGCGCACATCCTCGGGATTCGCGATGCGGTATGATGGTCCCGACGCCTCCAGGGGTACGTAAAGACGCAGATGGTTCTCCCATGCTCCGGTAGGTGTATCGAGGACCACGGGACCCGCCGCGCAGGCGATGGTCCGGCCTTCCTCTTCCTCGAACTCAAGGAGTTCTATGGAAAACGACGTTACGGGAACGCGGGTCCGCCGGGGCTGGTTGGGGTCGTAGACCGCGAGAGGCAGTTCCTGCAGGACGAACTCGGAAATGAGATTGGCGGCGGATTTTTCGAATTTCAAGGAGTCGGTGGACATGGACGAGGTGACGGCAGACAGCCGCTTTTTTACGGTCGAATACCCCTTGGCCGCAATCATCAAACGAACCCAAACGGAGCGGGGATGCCTGACGAAGGGGTGGGGAGTGGCGTGCCCCGGGGCCGGAGCCGGAAATCCTTGTCGCCCCGGCGGCAAAGGGATACCAAGGCGTGCTCCCTCGAAGACGCAACCATGGCATCTGAGCTTCCCTTAAGCACTCGATTGAGCAAGACGGTCCCGGCGGATTTTTTCCGTCCGCTGACCCGTCCGTCCGCGCCTGTTTATGTCGATTGTGCCTGTCGGCTGGAGGAGGAGGCGGGTTTGGCGGGGCGGCTGCCGTTGCTGGATGCCCAGCAGATCATTCGTGAGGTCCTGCTGGCCCATCCGACAGTGAATTTCGAGGAGGATGAGGGGGCGCTGCTGCGGGATGTCCGCCAGCGGGCCAGTGTCTTCCTGACCAAGCTCCTCGCGGCGGGCTGGGTGGAGGAACAGACCCTCGGGTTGCACGACCGGCGGATCATCATTTCCCCCGGCCTGAGGCTGCTCATGCGGATGCTGCGCGCTTTGGTGGAGGATCAAGTCGCTGAGCTGCAAACCTTTGCCGATACGCTGCGAGGGGTCTGCGAGACGCTGGAGCGCACTCATGTCCTCGATCCCCTGCACCAGACGGGCGACGACCTGCGCGGGACGGTGCATGATCTCAACCAGCGGCTCGATCTGGCGGTGTCGCAGCTTTACTCGGTGGAGAAGCTGATCGCGGGTTTTGAGATGCGCCAGCGGCATTCCGAGTCCCCGCTGGAGACGCTGCAGGTTTTCTACACGGAGTTTTCCCGCGGTCAGCACATGGTTTGCTACGACGTGCTGAGCAAGGGCGGGCTGATTTCCCGGCTGCGGGCGGCCCGGGCCAGGGTGAGCGACGGGCGGGACGATCCGCTGACCCGCGACCGGCTGGCGGAGGGGGTGCGGGAACATTACGGGTGCGACGAGGCCGAGGCGGCCACGCGGGCCAGCACCACGCTCCTGCGGCTGGAGCGGAGCCTTGGCGGCCTCGGCGAGATCGCGCGCGCCATCGACGAGCGCATGGCGGCTTTCAACCGCCTCTCCCAGCAACGGTACCGCTACCAGACGGAAATCCGCGGCCGCAGGCCGGAACTCGTCAAGGCGTACTGCGACGCCGTCAACCAGGCCCACGGTGGGAGCCATTTCCGCATCTTTGCCAATGCCGCGCCGGATTTCCGCCCGCTTTGCCCGGAGACGCGGTTTCTGCACGGCACGGAGTCGCTGTGGAAAATGCACAAGCGGCGCACGCCCGCCGACCTGTCCTTTGCCACGGGCCGGGCCACGCCGGAGGATGAATCCGCCGCGCTGGCCGCCCTGCGCGAACGCCAGCGGCTGGCCCTCACCCCGCTGCGCGCGGCCAAGCTGGTCGCGAAGTTTCTCCCGAAGAAAGGGGAGAAAGGCACGGTCGGCGACTTTGCGGTGGAGAACACGGACGAGATCCTCGATCTGCTCGCCATCGTGGCCTACGACCATGCGCAGGATGAAAACGGACGCACCATTCGCTGGAAGGTCGACGGCCTGCGGCGATCCTCGGGGCTCGAACCCGAAAAGGTCGCCCGCGATACGCAACTCGATTGGCTGATGGACCGCTTTGAGGTAAACCGCACGCAATGACCGACGAACGCACCGATCCCCTCTGGCCCAGCTTTTGGGCCGATGTTGCCGCCGAGGACCGCGCCCCGCTGCGCGACATCCTGGCGGAATTGCTCGGTCGCGGCGTGCTGCTGGGCGACACCGGCAGTGGGCGGGAGCTTTTCCTGCTGGCGCGGGATCATCATCGCTTCCGGCTGGAGGATTATCTGGCTCCGCTCGGGCTGGAGCTCATCGTGGACGACGAGGCGCTGCTCCTGCAGGCGCGCCCGCGCATGGAGTCGTGCCAGCTGCTCGGGAATTTCACCAAGGACGAAACCCTCATCCTCCTCACCCTCTGGCGGTTGTGGGACGAGGCGCAGACGGCGGGAACCAGCTCGGCCGTGCTGATGCGACTCGACGATCTCTGGGAAAAGCTCCGCGTCTTCTTTGACCGGATCGAACCCCCCGAGAAATCCCAGATCGAGGCCGCGCTCAGCCGCCTGAAGCGCTACCGGCTCATTCGCACCCAGCGCCCGGAGGACATGACACAATCCGGCGACCTCCTCATCGAGGTGCTGCCCTCGCTGGCCCGGGCCATCCCGTTTGACTCCATCGAGCAATGGCGCGAGCGCGTCGACATGGCCTCCCCGCACGATGGCGAGCCGGAGACTGAAGAACCTGTTATTTCCTGATCCTCGTGACCTCTCGTATCACCCTGAGCCGTATTGTCGCCGTGAATTGGTACGGCTACCGGCAGTTCATCGACATCAGCGGGCTTTCGCTCATCACGGGCGCGAACGGTTCGGGCAAGAGCGCGCTGCTCGACCTGATCCAGTTTGTCATGCTGGGAGAGAATCTCAGCCGGTTTAACAAGGCCGCCGCGGGTGCGGGAAGCGGGCGTACGCTGCGCGGGTATTGCCTGTGCGATACGAACACGCTGGGCCGCGACGGACAGGAGCGCTACCTGCGCACGAGCGGCGTCACCATCGCCGCGCTGGAGTTTCAGTTTCCGCTGCAGGAGGGCGAGACAGAGCCGCGCCGCCAGACCTGGGGGGCGCGCATCGAGTTTGACAGTCCGACCGGGAAGGGGCGCACGCTGTGGTTCACGGTACCGACGCGCCTGGAGCGCAGTGACTTTTTGCGCGAAAACGCCCTGCTCGGCGGCGAGGAGTTTTTGCCGGAGGATGAGTTTCGCGTGCATTTCAAGCGCGACCTCGGCGGCGAGACCTGGGAGCACCAGCGCACATATCTCGAGGAGATGCGGCAGAGTTCCGGGCTGCACTTTGACCGCGAGCAGATGAACAAGACGCTGCCCAAGGCGATGGCGTTTCAGCCGGAGAGCAACTTCGAGGCGTTCATCCGCGATTATCTTCTGGAGGCCGGAATGCCCGACGTGCGGGCGGTGAAGGAAAGCGTCGACGCCCACCGCCGTGCCAAGGAGCGCCTCGACAAGATGCGCGACCAGCACGTGCGGCTGACGAAGATCGGGGAACTGCACACGGTCGCGGCAAAGCACCGGCGCGAGGCCGCGCTGTGGACGCACCTGCGCGACGCCCTGGCCCACGAGGAGGCCTCCGAGCGGTGGCAGAATGACCAGACGAAGCTGCGCACACTGGTCGAGGAAAACAAAAACAACCTGCTCGCCCGCAAGGAGGCGGTCAGCGAGCGCGACCGTTACCGCGAGCAACTCGACGAGGTGCGCCTCGTGGTCGGGCGCGATTCCCAGATTGCCCGCCTGAGCGAGGAGCGCGAGAAGCTGGCGAAGCTGGAGCGCGAACTCACCACCCTGCGCGAGGCGCGCAAGGTCGCCGGGCAGTTCTTGCGCGACTATTCCCAGGACTGGCGCGACTGGCTGCGCCTCGGCGAGCAGCTCGGCCTCGAGTCGCTGGAAGAGTGTTTCCATCTGGTCCAGTCGGTGAACGAAGGCGATGAGGCGGCGGGTCTTGAGATCGTGACGCGGCTGTCCCGGGAGGGGGCACGTTTGCAGGATCAGGCCAAAGCGCGGCTCGCGGAGCTGGAGGAGGCAATACGTCGTTCCGAGCGCCGCGAGGCAGATCTGGTGCGCGACCTGGAGAATTACCAGAAGGATCGCACCGCCTCCGCCCCGCTGCTGGAGGCCCTGCACGAGGCGGGAGTGAAGGCCCAGGCCCTTGGCCGCGTCATCGAGGTGAAGCCCTCGGCGGAAAGCTGGTGGCCGCTGCTCGAAACCCTGCTGGCCGGGGAGCGTCATTCGATCCTGGCGGAGAATTTCGATGCGGCCTGGGAAGTGGCCCAGCGCGTCTCCAGTCCCGACGAGGTACTCTTGAACCCTGCGGAGCTTGGAAAGCCGGGGGCGAAGCCGCTGCGCGGCAGCCTGCGCGATTTCTTTGAGGTGAAACACAAGGCCGCATCAGCCTATCTCGACCGCCTGCTCGGCCAGATCATGCCGGTCGAGCACCCGACGTTTTTGGAGGAACACGAGCGAGCCCTGTCGCGCGATGGCTGGTTGAAGGACCCGCCGCGCCGCGTGTTGCTCAAGCCTGCCAAGGAGCTGACCATCGGCGAGGAGGGGTTGCGCCGCCTGCGCGAGATCCGCGAAAAGGAAATCACCGACGTGCGTTACGAACTCAGCGGCATCCGGCGCGAGCGCAACGACTGGCGTTCCTGGCTGGATCGCGCGGAGAAGCGCAATCTCATCCACCCCGAGATCCCGAAGGTCGCCCACGCTCTCCAGCGCCTGCCCGAGGCGGAGCGCGAGCGCAACATTCGCGAAGAGACGATCAAGCTCCTCTCCACGCCGGAACGCGAGAAAGCCGTGGCGGAGCTGCAGCGGCTGGAAAGCGACGAGCGCGGAGCGACGGAACGTGCCGTGCGTCTCGACGAGCGGCTGAAGGTGGTGGATCAGAACATCCGCGAGCTGCGCGACCGCGCCGGGGCGGCGGAGGATGACGAGTCGAGGCTGCGCCTGGAGCGCCAGCTCAGCCGGGCTCGTCTCAGCGGTGTGCTCGACGACGAGATCGCGGATTACATCACCAAGGCCCGGCGGCAGTTTTCCTCCTGGTCGAAGCGTATCGAGGCCTCGATCGAGGCGGCGTCCTCGGAGCAGAACCGCGCGGCCGAGGCCATACGCAATCGCGATGATGCGAGGCGTGAATTTCTCCTCGTGCATCGCGAGATGGCCGAGGTCTTCGATCCGGATGATGAGGAAAATGATCGCTACGACCAGCGGTGCCGCGAACTGGGCGAGCAGGAACTGGATCGTTTCCAGGCTGAAGCCGAGCGCGCTCGCACCGAGTGGGAGGACCGCCTCCAGCATCAGGTGCTCGATGTCCTCCGCGACAAGATCAACGAAGCCGAGCGCACGAAGCGTGAGCTGAACAAAGCGATGCTCCACGATATCGGCGGCATCGTTTACCAGATCGTCAGCCACCGCGACCGCGCCCATAGCGCGATCTGGGCGCTGGTCGAAAAAGGTCTGCCTTCCGGCGATGACATGGGGTTGTTCAACTCCGCGCAGCGCGAGGAGATCGAGAAGGCCAAGGAGGAACTGATGGCCGCGATCGAGTCCGTCGACAATCCCGACGACAAGAAGGGCCAGCGCGCGCTCGACTATCGGTTTTATCATCGCTGGGACATCGAGGCTCGCCCCAGTGGCAAGGGTGACGAAGCCGCGATCTCCCTCAACAAGAGCGCCAAGAAGCAGAGCGGCGGCGAAAACCAGGCGCCGTTTTTCGTGGCGACGCTGGCGGCCTTTCATCGGGTCTACGACGTGGGCGGGCGCGGTGGACAGCCGACGCTCGGGCTGGTCGTGATGGATGAGGCCTTCAGCAAACTTTCCGGCGACCGCATCGACGATTGCCTCGCGCTGGCGCGCAACTTCGGCCTCCAGCTCGTGATGGCATTTCCAGAGGACCGCCTGCCGACCATGATCGAGCACGCCGAAACTGTCGTACAGTGCCGCGTCGAGCGCGGATACCACGACAAGACCGGCGCGGTGAACCACATCGAGAACTGGGTCGTGCGCGTCAATCGCGACCGTCTGCGCGAGATCCTTTCCTGAAACACCTTTTTACTACTTACGAATCATGAGCATCCCCGGCACACAGGAACGCGCGGCCTTGTTGGAAACCCTCGGCACATTTCTCGGGCAGCGCAAAGAGGTCGCCGCCGTGTCGCGTCGCGAGTGGTTTCAGCCGGACATGGCTGATGCCCAGGCCTATGCCGCCAGCCTGCCGCCTTATCGGGAGGAGTGGAAGCGTCTGCTCGGCTGGCCGCTGACGGAGCCAGCCGCCGCGGCTGAGACGGAGTGTGAGCTGGTTTCGCAAGATGCCCAGGGGCGTGTCTACCGGGTGAGCCAGAGGCTGTTCGGCGTTGTTCGTACGTATGGACTGCTCTTTCTCCCGACGGCGGAGGGGCGTTATCCGCTGGTCATCGCGCAGCATGGCGGCAAGGGGAGTCCTGAGCTGGCCGCCGGGCTGACAGAGATCGGGTCAGCCAACTACAATCGGCTGGTTCGCGGATTGCGGGAACGCGGGATCGCGGTTTTCGCCCAGCAGTTGCTCGTCTGGGACGACGGCCAGGAGCCGAAGTTCGACCAGTACCTGCTCGACCGGAAGTTCCGCCACCTCGGAGGATCACGCGTGGCTTTCGATCTTTGCCAGCTCCAGGGATCGTTCAACTGGCTCGTCGAGCATCCCGAGATTGATGCCGATCATGTTGGCATGGCGGGCCTTTCGTACGGAGGATTTTACACTTTGGCCTTCACCGCGATGGAGCCGCGCATACGGGTCGCGGTGGCCTCCTGCTTTGTGAATGACCGCTTCCGTTACAACTGGGAGGATCTGGTCTGGAACGGCAGCGCCCTGCGTTTTCTCGACAGCGAGATCGCCCGGCTGGTCTGTCCGCGTCCGCTTTTTCTCGAGGCTGGCGAGACCGATGAGGTGTTCAGCGTCGAGGGATTTTTCGCGCCGAGCGAGGAGGTGGCGCACTGCTACGCGGCGCTCGGTATCGGGGACCGGCTGGAGCGACGGACTCACCCGGGAGGGCATGAGTACGACATCGACGGAAGGGCCGAGGCGTTCCTGCTCAAGTGGCTGTGAACGCCACTGCCCGCTGCCGGTGAAATCGTGATTTCCCGGAAGCAAAGGTCCGCGTAGAATGCGACGGCAGAGCCGGAGTGTGGAATGAGATTATCGATGTCGTGGAAGGCGGTTGCGGCCTGGGCCGGACGGAGGCGCAGGTGGTTGATATCCCTCGGCGCGGTCACCGTGGTATTGATCGGCGCGCGAGCCATCCTGCCGACGGTGATCGAGCGGGCGGCCGCCTATTATTCCCAGTATTATCTCGGGCTGCCTGCCCGGGTGGAAAATGTCGACCTCTCGCTGCTGGCTGGAGGCGTCGTGCTGGAGAATGTGCGGGTAGGCGCCGTCGCCGAGGAGGGGACTCCGTGGCAGGCGGCGCTGCATCCGCGCGTCATCGATCCCAAGGCCTCGCTGCTGCACATCGAGCGGCTGGCTTTTCGCTGGTCGTGGTGGGGGCTGCTCCGGGGGCGGCTGCAGATCAAGGAGTTCGCCCTCGACGCCCCGACGGTGCGTCTCCTGCGCGAGGCGGACGGGCAGATCGATCCTCTCAGGCATGCGAAGCCCCTCGCTCCCCAGGCGGTCCAGAAATCGCCGCCGCCCGAGCAGGAGGCGTCTCGCAGCTGGCCGGTCGAGGTGAGGCGTTTCGTCCTGCGGAATCCTCATGTAAAGATCCTCGACGTCGCCACGAGCCAGGATCTCCTGGTGTTTTCGCTGGAGAGTTTTGAACTCGACGAGGCTTCGCTGCGCGACGGGGAGTTTGGCCTGGGGGCGGTGGCTGTTCACGGGCCTGTGCTCAAGGTCAAACGCGAGCTGGTTCTTGCCGACCAGCCTCCCGCGGCGGAAAAGGCCGCCGCTGTGCCGGCCGCATCCGGGACGAAACAACCCTCGGGGCGCTCGGGGTTTCGCATCCGGAAAATCGATGTCGAACGCGCGGAATTCACCTGGCTGAGCGCGAAGGGGCCGCTGGACGTAATGCTGAAGCTCAAGGCCTCCGGTCTCACAGCGGAGCAGGGAAAACGCTTCCCGCTGGAGCTTGGCCTGCAGATCGGAGCCGGCCGGGCTGATCTCTCCGGGGAGGTGGGGGTGCTCCCGCCATACTACAAGGGAAGGCTGAAATGGGATGGTATTTCCTTTTCCCCGCTCCTGCTGGCCGCGATGCCGGAGCTCGCGTCCTGGCTGAAGTCGACGAATGGCAGCGGCGACCTGCGGATCACGGCGGACCTCGCCGGAGCAAAAGGCGCGCCGACTATTCGTCTGGCCGGCCGGACGACGATGGAGGATTTCTCCGCTTCCGATCCCTCGGGAGGGGGATTCGCCCTGGGGTGGAAGCGCCTGGATATCGTGATGAAGGAGGCGGTAATACCCCTGGCGTCCGGAGGAGGAGCCGCGTCTCTGCCCACGGTCGATCTGGAGCGTGTCAGCCTGCTGGAGCCCCGCCTCCTTTACACTCATCCCTGGCCTCTGCTGGAGACCTTCCTCGGCTGGGACCCGGCGCAAAAGGCGACCATGCTGGCCTTCGTCCTGGGAATCCTGGAGCGCGACAGCCAGGAGGAGCAGTCCGTCGCCCGGGCTGGCCTGGATTTCCTGGAGGTCAAGGGCGGCGAGATCGAGATGCGGGATACCACCGCGGTGGCCAACGCCACGGTGCGCGCTCTGGATGTGAGCCTCCGCAATCTGCGCTTTCCCGAGATGACGTTCGAGGCTCTCTCGATGCAGGCCGTGCTGCCGACCGACTCGCGGTTTTCCCTCGAGGGCAGCCTGCGCGGCGACCAGACGGGAGATTTTGTCATCAGCCTGCAGGAGCTGGATCTGCCCACGTTCAGCCCCTACGCGAAGGACGCCGGGGTGACGCTCGACGCGGGCCGGTTTTCCCTGCAAACCAATCTGAAAATGCAGGGAGACGTGATGACGATGGATAACGCCATCGTCCTGAACAAACTCGGGTTGTCCCTGAGCCGCGCCGACTGGTTTGTGAAGGAGTTCGGCATTCCGATCAACCTCGCGCTGGCCCTCTTGCGCGATGCCGGGGGAAACATCCGATTGCAGGTGCCGATGCGCATGGATGAGAAGGGTACCTCGATATCCATGGGCGCGGTCCTGTCCTCCGCGGTCAGAGCGTCCATCCTCGGAGCGCTCAGCACGCCGCTCAAGCTGGTGGGGCTGGGTGCGGGAGGAAAGAGCGGCTGGCAACCGGCGGGGGCCGTCGTCAGGAGCCTGCCGGGCGGCGCGGACCCTGCCCCCGGGGCTGTGGATCGCCTCGATGGACTGGTCAAGCTGCTGGCCGAGCGCCCGGAGGTGGCGCTTTCGCTACGCGGCCGGGTTGGCCCTGCGGATCTGCCGGTCCTGGCCGATCGTCTGCTGGTGGAGCGGGCTCATGCCGGCCAAAAGCTGTCGGACATTTCCCATACCGGTTTCCTGGCCCGGCGGAGGATCGGGATTTATCTGGCCCGGCGCGGAAAAGGACAGGAAGCCGTACTCGGGGAGGAGGACCGGGCGCTCTATGCCCGGTACGTCGCCGCCACGGTGGTCCCGGCGGAGATCCTGACCAGTCTGGCTGCCCAACGGGCGGAAAAGGTGCGCGACCTCCTGGTGGCCAAGGGAGTGAATGTCAAGCGGCTCAACGTCGGGGAGCGGGAAGCCGACGGCGACCCGGGCGTCGTGATTTCGCTCCAGCCCCTGCTGCCGGAGGCAGGCAAGCCGCCGGGCAATAAGAAGGCGGCCCGGTAAGACCCTCCGGCTTTGCTCCCCTCGTGGCGTGGCTCGAAAGTCACGACTTGCCCTGAGGGAGAGGGGAGGCATAGTGAAAAGAATGCCATCGGACTTCTTTCCTTCCTCCTCCGCTATTCGCCAGATCATTCCCCTCGCGGAAAAGCGCGAGGCGTTGCTCAAGAAGATCGAAGATCTGGAAAAGAAAATCGCCGAACTGAACGCCGCCCAGGCTACCGCCCGACGCAAGCCGGAGACAAGCCTGCTCCCCCGCGAGAACGTCCGCACCAAGCCGGCTCCGGCCCCCGCCTCCGAGAAGAAGGAGGATACCACGACGAAAATCCTGGCTCTGCTCAAGAAGGCTGGCGCCAAGGGAATGACCGTTCGCGAGATCGCGTCGCGGCTCGGGACCAAAATGCAGAACGTGCATGTCTGGTTCAGCTTCAAGGGAAGGAAGCTCGATTCGCTGCACAAGGTCGGGCAGGCCCAGTGGGTCCTCAAAGCCTGATCCGGCCGCGCATCGGCAACGCCTCGTGATGTCTGCCCGATAGCAGCGTGGGCTTGGAACTTGCCGGAAAAAGGACGATGGGCGGACGGCAAGGCGAGGCGGCAGAGCGTATCCGCTACGATACGTGAGAGAGCCGGAACGCGACCGCATGCCGTTTTTCCGCCCCAAGCCGTCGGTCGGCAATTTTCAGACTGGCTCTTGGGTTCGCGCGGAGTTTTCAGACGGCGGAGCGGTGGCAGACCGCCGACACCCGGACGAGGCGCCCCGGGTTGCAACCCGCCCTCGGCCCTCGTAAGCTCCCGGCATGGCTGCCTTGCCCGACGTGATTCACAACGCTGCGGAGTCTCGCTTTGAGATGACCGTCGACGGGCATTTGAGCGTGGCCGAGTACGACCTGCGCGGCGACCGCATGGTATTCACTCATACCTTCGTGCCGCCCGAGCTGCGGGGCAGGGGCATCGCCGAGCGGCTCGTGCTCGCTGGTTTTCGCCATGCGCGCCAGCATGGCTGCCGCATCGTGCCGCAGTGCAGCTACGTCGCCGTGCTCCTCGCGCGGAGGCCCGAGTTCCGCGACCTCGCCGCCTGATCCCCATGCAGGCCGTGCGCAAGATCATCCATCTCGACATGGACTGCTTCTACGCGGCGGTCGAGATGCGCGAACGCCCCGAGCTGGCCGGCCAGCCCATCGCCGTCGGCGGCGGCCGCCCGCGCGGCGTCGTCACCACGTGCAACTACGAGGCCCGCGCCTACGGCGTACGCTCCGCCATGCCCGGCTTCAAGGCACGCGAGCTTTGCCCGCACCTCGTCTTCCTCCCCGTGCGCTTCGACCTCTACCGCGAGGCTTCCGCCCGGGTGCGCGAGATCCTCCTCTCCTACTCCCCGCTGGTCGAGCCCCTCTCGCTCGACGAGGCCTACCTCGACGTCACCGCCCTCGGCCGTTACGCCTGGGACATCGCCAAGGAAATCCGCGCCCGCATCCACGAAACCACCAGCCTCACCGGCAGCGCGGGCATCGCGCCGAACAAGATGCTCGCCAAGATCGCCAGCGACTGGCGCAAGCCCAACGGGCAGTTTGCCATCACCCCCGACCAGGTCGACGCCTTCATGCGCGACCTCCCCTTGCGCAAGGTCTGGGGCATCGGGCCCAAGAGCGCCGAACGCTTCGCCGCCGCCGGCATCCACACCTGCGGCGACCTGCAAAAAATCCCCCTTCACGAGCTCGCCGCCCGCCACGGCAGGTGGGGCGAGGAACTGTATTCCCTCTGCCGTGGCCATGACGACCGCGACGTCGTCCCCAACCGCATTCGCAAGAGCCTCAGCAACGAACGTACCTACGCCGAAAACCTCGCCACCCTCGCCGCCTGCCAGAACGCCATGGCCGAGCTTTACGACGAGCTCATGGAGGAGCTCCGCACCAAGGCCTCCGAGCGCCCCGTCCGCAAGGTCTTCATCAAAATCAAATTCCACGACTTCACCCGCATCACCCGCGAATGCGTCTGCGACCGCCCCGAGATAGACGTCTTCCGCCGCCTCCTTGAGCAAGGCTTCAACAGTTCCCCCCGCCCCGTCCGCCTCCTGGGAACAGGAGTCCGCTTCGCCGACGAACGCCATGTCGAGGACGAGGAAGATCCCCAGGAGCTATTCGACTTCGGAGCCTGACTGTTTGGGATCATTCGTTAGCGCCTCGGGAAATCAGACGGGCTCTCTGTGTCGATGAGCGCCCGCACCGAAGACGAGCCTATGAGCCTCATTTCCCAGGCTTCAGGGCCGAATCAACGGATTCCGTTTCCGCTGCATTCCAGGCCTCACGAAGCTCGCTGTCTGTCCAGAAGGTCTGCCGCATCTTTGTTTTCTTTCGCAGTTCGGCGGTTTCGCTGGCTGAAATCAACTTGTCGCTCGTGCTCCACTGTAGCCGGAGGAAATTCAGGACACTTGCGATCTCCTCGTCGGACAGCACGTCACGCCAGGCGGGCATGAGCCCATTGTAGGTATTTCCTTTTACCACGAGAGGACCGCGCAATCCATCCAGGACAATCGCGATCAAGGGTTCGTTGCGTCCGGCTAGCCACTCCGAGTCCCGCAAGGGCGGACACGATGGCAGCGGCGACAGGCCGTCCTGTCCATGGCAGACGGCGCACTTTTCCATGTAGATGGCTGCTCCGCGAATCGCTTCCGTGCCTCGCTGCGGGCGCTGTTTGCAGCCGGGAAAAGCTACGCTCACCATGGCCGCCACACCGACCGTCCGCAGGAGGTTCACGATGACTTCAGGATATGGCGGATGTCTCGCACGATGTCCTCCTCGTCCCTGAGTTTTCGGAGGTCGTACATCACCCGCAAGCGTCCTTCCTGATCGATGAGGTAGGTATACGTCGAGTGATCCATCGTGTAGTCGTCCGGCTTTCCGGGCAGAGGGAGACGACGATAGTAGGCGCCGTAATCCTTGGCCGCTGCCTCGATTTCCTCGGGCGTGCCTGTCAGTCCTAGGAATCTCTCGTCAAAGAATGGCATATATTCTGCGAGTTTCGCCGGGGTGTCGCGTTGTGGGTCGACCGTGACAAAGAGCACCTGGACTTTTTCCCGTTCTTCAGGCCGGAGGTTGCGATTGATCATGGCGAGGTCCGCCAGGGAGGTCGGGCAGATGTTCGGGCAAGTCGTGAATCCAAACTCCAGCAGCACGACCTTTCCCCGGAAGTCGCTCAACTTCACCGGGCGGCCGGTCTGCCCGGTCAGGCGAAAATCCGATAACGCCTTGTCCTCGGTATAGGAGGTCCCGTGAAACTCATACGGCGTCATCGCCGCCCACTGCCGCCAGAGGAAAAGCAGGGTGCACGCGAGCAAGACCACGCTGCCGCAGACGATCCAGGCGACGGGGCTCTTCCGGGGAGGGGAACTCTCGCTCATTTGGTTGGCGGCTGCTTGGACACGGGGAGAGTGATCTCCAGTCGGCTGGTCCCCGGTTCGATATTCAGGATGAGGGTTACCTTGTCTCCTTCATTAAGACGCTTTTTCAATCCCATGAGCATCAGGTGATCCCCGCCCGGCTCCAGAACCAGCTGACCTTTGGGAGGGATGGTGAGATCCTTGACAAACTCCATGCCCATGACGGTCTGTCCGTTCACTTTTTTCTCGGTCGTGATCATCGGGTCGACAGACTCCGCCACGGATGCGGCAGCTCCGGTCAGGCGCACGGCGGATGCGCCGGGGTTTTTGATCGTCAGATACGCGGCGGTATTGACGTATCCTGGTGGCACGGCGCGCACCCATCCGCCCTCTATCGTCACTGCAGGATCAGCCCGCAGAGAAGCTGCTGCGGTGAGGAATATGGAACAAACAAGAAGGAATGATTTTTCCGGGATCCGTCGCATGAATGCACGGTAGTTCACGCTCGGCACAAGAACACGCCGGACCTGCCGGATGCGACAAATTGCCGCACCCGGCGCGCCGCTAAATCGGGGTCAGCTTGTTTTGCTGAATGGTTTCGGCACACAAGTCGACGAAAGGTTTGTGCATCTCATTCAGAAGAGCGACGACTTCGGGATCGGCGGTCTTCGGATCGCCTCCACCGGGAAAGGGAGGATGCGGGTCGTATTGCGCCAAAAGCTCCATTCCCTTGGCGTAAAAGTCGCCCCGGTAGTGCTGCACAAGACGGAGGGCAAAATCCAAACCCGCCGTGACGCCTGCTCCGGTGACGCGGTTGCGGTCAAAGACCACTCTCTCGTCAGAAGGAATCGCTCCCACCAGGGGAAGCAGATCCCTCGTTTGCCAATGGCTGGTCGCCTTGTAGCCATGCAGCAGCCCTGCTGCTCCCAGCAGCAGCGAGCCCGTGCAGACACTTCCTGCCATGTCCGCCGCTCCTCCGACCTCGCGGAGGAATTGGAGTGTCTCCCGATCCGCCATGGCGTCGAGCGTTCCCGATGTGCCCCCGGGCACCACCAGCAAGGTGGGTTTGGCCGGGCAGTTGCGGAAGGTGAAATGGGGGACAACCTGATACCCAGTCTCACAGGTGACGGGTTTGCCGTCCTTGGACACCAGCCGCACCTTGGCCCCCATCATTCCGGACAGAATGTACTCCGGCCCCAGAGCATCGATGGCTGTGAATCCGGGATAGATAAGGATCAATATCGTTTCCTCCCCGAGTCTGATCTGGGGATAATGAGCGGGAACCGGCTCCGGTTTGGGCTTTTCCATCTCGGGATCAGAAACCCGGCCGCAGGAAGAAAGGGCAAGGCTTCCTCCGAGAAGGGTCAGAAGGTCGAGAAATTTACGTCGAGTGACCGGGCTGATCTCTTTCATGACAGACGTCTTTTAATAGTGATGCTTCAAAAACTCGCAGGAAGTCGCCTGGTTGCTAATAGTAGTAGTTTCCCATGACATGCCTGATCTGCACATCGTCTCCGCCAAACTTGATCTGCCTCCGCGGCACCCACTCGGCCGATCCGTCCGACCAGCCGCGATAGAAACCCTCGACCTCCTCCTCCTTGAAGACAAAGTCGGGATAGGCAAAGACTGTATCATAGTGGAAACACTCGTAACGGCGAGCCGCCGAGCTGTTGAACTCTGCAAGCAACGTCGACCATAATACCCCCCGGCGAAGATTCTTCCTGTCCGCCGCATGTTCCGGGTGGGTGATCGTGCCCAGCCCCATCGTGACGATCGGCGACTCGTCCAGCCTCCCCACATAGACGTAGCCGGTATAAAGCCCGCCCCCTACGGTCATTCCCTCGGCTTTTCCGGAATCCTTCGCCAGAGGGTCGTTGATCCATGCCGGCTGCTTGCGCCGTTTGGGCCAGGCCGTCACCGGCCCGGGTGGTATCGGCATGTTGCAGTAGTCTGCCACGATGGCCAGGCGATTGGTCGAGATGCTGCTCGGCACCCAGGTATCCATGGGCGGAAATTCGCCCTTGTCCGCAAAGTACAGCATATCGGCCTGAACGAAGGTGCGAAGGTTGGCCAGGCTCCCGGTTTTTTTGGCCTTTCGCACTCCCTTGATCACATTGGGCACGGCCAGCGCGGCCATCGTCAACACAATCCCGATGGCGATAAGTAATTCCACAAGCGTGAAAGCCCCGCTCCTTTGGATGCGAGACTTCCCTGTTCGCGCTAGCGTCGCCGGACGCATGGGGGAAGGGCTAAGCCTTCCTCCTCATCCGCCGGATGCACCACGCCATCCCCGTACCCGCCGCGAGCAACGCCCACGTCGCAGGTTCGGGCACGACGGTTGAGGTCAGATTAATGGAGCCGATATTGGTGCCATTGGACGCAAAGCCATCCCAATAGGACACTCCTCCCGTAATAAGTACATCACCAAGGATGTTGAGCTCATTGGTCACACTGTCAAACGTGATGGACACGTTGGCAAGGTCGGCAAAGAGAAACGGATTGAATCCCGAGGCAAAGCTGACCAGAGCGAGGCCGGAGTTGCTGCCCGTTGCCCGGTTCGGGATGTAAACCAGGGCAAAGTCTCCATTAATCAGGCTGCCCGTACTGCCGTAGGGATTCCAGCGAGTCATGTTGGAAAGCCCGATCTTTTCACCGATACTGGTTACAAACATGGATGATGCATCGGCAGTCGAGGCGCTCCATCCGCTCAGGAAGCTATTAGTGCTGAAGTTTTCCGTGTCAAACTCAAGGGTGGTCGTTTGAAGGGAGCGGCCATCCACCGGTGTCGGCGTGTAGCCGTAAGGGCGGATCGGATCATTGAGAACCACATAGTCAACTCCATTGACGCTTGTTGTGATATAGCTCTCGTTGCCGGGGTTGACCTGTGTGTTGTTGGTGCTATCCCAAGCCGTGATGTAACTGTACGAGGCCGTATCGTCAAAATAGGCATTGAACTCATACAGCCCCGCCACGGTGGGATTGTTTTTCTTGAACGTGAACGTGCTGGATCCGCCGGAAAGCGTCGCTGCCGTGCCGTCACCGACTCCGGCAAGTGCGCACAGCCATGCTGCCGCGATGGCTGCTCCACCACACCGGGCCATCTTTCCGAACTGGGTGGTGCCAGAGGTGGATTGGAGAAATAGTGTCTGCTGTTTCATGATTTGATGAGCATTGGGATTTGGTAAGTTGGACCATTGGTTGCCAGCCCCGGCTGCACTGAACGATTTGTCCGCCAGGGGATCAGGTAATTCCATGTTTCGCCTCACTGAGCGTCGGGTTCTAAGTGACGGGATCGGCTCCCTTCAAGATGCATGTGGCGGATGCGACACTTTGCCGCACTTCCGGGACGCACTACCAGGTGACATCGCCCGCCTAAACGGATAATCCTGAAAATGTGGCCTGCGGGTTCACGATAGTTCTCGATAGACTCTCACCGCAGGGGGCGGCGTGGAAGCATGCCGCCCCTTGTTATCTTAGCGCATCGGTGCGGCAAATTGCCGCACCTTGGAGTTGTTTTCGCGCTGTCTGATGGGATGATGCCATCATGTTTGAAATGACATCCAGCATCGCATCCATCGCGCCCGGCCTCCGGTGGCTGATCCGGCTGCGATGGCTATCCCTTGCGGGGCAATGTCTGCTCTTTGCCACCAGCGCGTATTTTCTCCACATCGCACTGCCTCTTGCCGTTCTCCTGCCGTGCCTGGCCATCACTGCAGGGAGCAACCTTTTCGTCACCCTGCGGGGGGATAAGTTTCGCGAGACGGAATGCTGCGCGGCCCTGCTGCTGCTCGATACGCTGACGCTGTCGGTGATCCTTTACTCGCTGGGCGGGCCTCACAATCCCTTCACCGCGTTTTATCTCCTTCATGTCACCATCGCGGCGGTCCTGCTCCCTGCGCTGTGGACCTGGATCGGAGTCATCCTCTGCTCCGTTTGCTACGCGCTCCTGTTTTTATCTCCCTATGAGATCAAAAGCGAGCTGGGTGTCAGCTGCTGCGGCAGCTTTGACTTTCACCTCCAGGGCATGCTCCTCGCCATGATCCTGGTCGGCATCTGTATTGCCTTTTTCGTCGGTCAGCTCAAGTCGGCGCTGGCCATTCGCGAGGTGCAGCTCCAGGAGGCCATGCTGCTCGGGGTGAGAAATGAAAAGTTTGCCGGGCTCGCCACCCTCGCCGCCGGCGTGGCGCATGAGCTCGCCACCCCGCTCAATACCATCGCCATCATCAGCGCCGACCTCCAGAAGCAGGCCTGCAATCAATGTGAAAGCACCGGATGCCTCCACGACGCAAAGCTCATACGATCCGAGGTCGACCGCTGCCGCGCCATCCTGGAAAAGCTGGCGGAGAACACCACGGACAAGATCGGGGAAAATCCGCAATCCTTCCTGCTTGGTGACATCCCGCTTCGACTGAGGGAGTTTCTCAGCCCGGCCAATTATTCCCGCATCTCCGCCGAGGTCACGGAGCCGAGGCTTACCGTCTTTGTCCCATCCACCACTCTCCTGCAGGCCCTCGCCGTCCTGGTGAAAAATGCGTGCGAGGCCGATGAATCCGGCCACCCCGTGACCCTGCGCATCGAGACGGACCGGGAGCGCGTCCTCGCCACCGTGCAGGATCGCGGCCCCGGCATGACGGCCGACGTCGCCGCCCACGCGGGCGAACCATTTTTTACCACCAAGGACCCCGGCAAAGGCATGGGCCTGGGCCTTTTCCTCGTACGCATGTTTACCGAGCGGATGAAGGGACGCCTCCGCATCGAGTCCGATCTCGGCCGGGGCACCCGGGTTTCCATGGAGTTCCCGCTTACCGCCTGATCTGCCCCCCATGAAGATCGCTCTCATCGATGATGACGAAGTTTTCCGCGAGACACTCGCGCGCTCGCTGCGCCGTCGCCACCATGAGGTGATCGCTGCGGATGGCGGGCATTCGGTGGAGGAGTGCCGGGCCTTTCAGCCCGACGCCATCCTCCTCGATCTCAAGATGCCGGGTGATACCGGCCTGTCCCTCATCCCCCGCTTGAAGGCGGCCGCCCCGTCGGCAAAGATCGTCATGCTCACCGGCTACGGAAGCATCGCCACCGCGATGGAGGCGGTGAAGCTGGGCTGTGCGGACTACCTGATGAAACCGGCCGACAGCGACCAGATCGAGGCCGCGCTGGAAGGTCGCCCGAAGTCCCCGGAAGTGGATGTGCCGACCCTGGATCGGGTCGAGTGGGAGCACCTGCAACGCATCCTCGCCGACTGCGGCAACAACATCAGCCAGGCCGCCCGGCTGCTCGGCATCGACCGCCGTTCGCTCCAGCGCAAACTGGCCAAATATCCCCCCGCCCGGTAATCCCCGCTCCGCTTGGGAGTCGCGGGAACTCTCGCCCCCTGTGCCGCCACCTCGCTACGCGATTCGCTGACACCCTTCCCTATCGGGAGGGATTTTCAGCTCGCTGCCATTTCGTTGAATGGAACTGGATTGAGCGCAATCTCACCACGATATCGTAGCAGGCCTTCGACCAGTACTTCGACGCTGGCGCGAGCCTGAATCATCGTTAGGAAGGGGCGTAAGGCAGATAGCAACGGATCGCGCTGCGCCCAAGTCAATACTTTCGACTTCCGGGATCCCACTTCCGAAATCCGCCGTCACCGGCTGCCGACGTACTCCGCCGTGTAGTCGCCGAGCTTCACGGGCTTGCCGACTTCGGGAGCTTGGGTCAGGACGTAGCAGTCGCTTGAGGCTTCCTTGTCCGTGACGGCGTTCCAAACCATCACGCAGACAAACTCTGCGGGGTTGCCAGAGGGGAGGAGATGCTTGAGCTGGGCGGCCTGCTCGGGCGTGAGGTTTAGCGTGCGGACGGCGAGGTAGGGCGAGCCGGATTTACGGAGTTTCGCGATCTTTGCCTCCTCCATGCGGCTGGCGATGGCTTGCGCGCGCAGCGTGCCGATGCTGGTCTGGGACTCGGTGGCCGGAATCGCCGCGCTCGTCGGCTTCGGGGCCTGCTTGACGGTCGCGCATCCGCAGAGGATGACGGCACACAGCACGGGAAGGAAGGCACGCATGTCGGGCACTGTAGCAATCCACCCGCTGGGCGGCAATGCCTGGAAAAGCAAAGAGGCGCGCCCTCCACAAGACGCGCCTCCTGTTTTCCCCCACGGAAAAGTGGTTAAAAACTGTGCTTTCGGAATCTTTTACAGACGGGCGAGCAGCAGCTCCCGCTGGAAGACGAGTTCCTTCGGCAGGCTCGAGTAGAGCTTGAAGAAGAGTTCGTCCTGCAGGATCAGCTCCCGGCGCCATTCTTCGATGTCCAGCTTCTGGACTTCGTCAAACTGCTCCTTGGTCAGCGTCTTTTCGATGCTGTCGAGACCGAGGTCTTCGTACTGGGGTACCCAGCCGACCGAGGTTTCGAGAGCGTGGGCACCGTACTGGCAGCGCTCGACGATCCACTTGAGCACGCGGGTGTTCTCGCCGAATCCCGGCCAGAGGAACTTGCCATTCGCGTCCTTGCGGAACCAGTTGACGTGGAAGATACGGGGCACGTGCTTGATCTTGCCGCGCATCTCCAACCAATGGCTGAAGTAGTCGCCCATGTTGTAACCGGCAAAGGGCAGCATGGCCATCGGGTCGCGACGCACCTGGCCGAGCGTTCCCGCTGCGGCGGCCGTCATTTCCGAGCCGACCGTGGCGCCGAGGTACACACCGTGGATCCAGTTGAAGGCCTGGAAGATCAGCGGCATCGTGGTGGCGCGGCGGCCGCCGAAGATGATCGCGCTGATGGGCACTCCGGCGGGGTTTTCCCAATCTTCGTCGATGATCGGGCAGTTGCGGGCCGGGGCGGTGAAGCGGCTGTTCGGGTGGCTGCTCAGGACGGGCTTGCCATCGGCATCCTTCGTCTCCGGGGTCCAGTCCTTGCCCTTCCAGTCGATCAGGTGGGCCGGGGCCTGCTTGGTCATGCCTTCCCACCACACATCATCGTCGTCGGTGAGGGCCACGTTCGTGAAGATCGTGTCCTTCTTGGCGGAATCCATGGCCATCGGGTTGCTGTCGTACGAGGTGCCCGGGGCGACGCCGAAGAAACCGGCTTCCGGGTTGATCGCATGCAGGTATCCCGTCGGGCCGGGCTTGATCCAGGCGATGTCGTCGCCGATCGTCGTCACCTTCCAGCCCTTGTCCGCCAGATCTTTCGGCGGGATGAGCATGGCAAAGTTCGTCTTGCCGCAGGCGCTCGGGAAGGCAGCCGACACGTAGGTCTTTTTGCCCTGCGGGTCCGTCACGGCGAGGATGAGCATGTGCTCGGCCATCCAGCCTTCGTCGCGGGCCATCGTCGAGGCGATGCGCAGCGCGAAGCACTTCTTGCCCAGCAGCGCGTTGCCACCGTATCCCGATCCGTAGCTGATGATCAGGCGCTCCTCGGGGAAGTGAGTGATGTAGGTATTCTCAGGATCGCAGGGCCACGGCACATCGGCGCGTCCGTCGAGCGGGAAGCCGACCGAGTGCAGGCACTTCACAAAGTTGCCGGTCTTGGCGATCTCGGCGTACACGGCCGATCCCATGCGGGTCATGATGCGCATGTTGGCCACCACGTACGGGCTGTCGGTGATCTCGATGCCGTACTGGGCGATGGGCGATCCGATCGGGCCCATCGAGAAGGGGATCACGTACATCGTGCGGCCCTTCATACAGCCCTTGAAAAGGCCGTTCAGCTTGACCTTCATCACCTTGGGGTCTTCCCAGTTGTTCGTCGGGCCTGCGTCCTTCGGCGAGAGCGAGCAGATGAAGGTGCGCTGCTCCACGCGAGCCACGTCGCGCGGGTCGCTGCGAACGAGCAGCGAGTTTGGGCGGAGTTTCTCGTTCAGCCAGAGACCAGCGCCGGATTCCACGATCCGCTCACGCATGAGGCGGTCTTCTGCTTCCGATCCATCGACCCAGAAAATTTCCTTCGGTTCCGTTAATTTTGCGATTTCATTCACCCAATCCAATACCGCCGGATTGTCAGGCTGTTGAGTCCCCAGTGGGTTTGCGAGTTGTGTCATAAAAATGGGCAACAATCTACAGTTGCAGGTATAAGATAATCTTATATTGACTACCCTGACAAGTACTATCATCAGTTTTGCTCAAAAATGACCAAAGATTCCTTCTTGTTTCGAGGGGAGGGGAGTCTTAAATTGATCATTGAGTCATGATAGCCAACCGCAATTTCGAGCATTGCGAGCCTATCACCTGGGTCGGCCAGGTGCCTGTTTACCTTGCGACGGTGCTGGCGGCTGTGCAGGGGGTGGCGATGATCCTCACCGCGCTGGCCTCGGCCATCAGCGCGGGGTGGTACGACGCGCTCTTTGCGTTCACGCCGTTTTACGCGCTGCGTGAGTTTCGCCTCTGGCAGTTTTTCACCTATTCGGCCGTGATCGAGCCCGGCATCTGGAATGCCGTCTCGATCGTGATGCTCGCCATCTTTGGCCGCGACGTGGAGAAATTCCTCGGCCGCCGCTCCTTTGGCTGGCTCTACGCGCTCGTCCTGCTGGCCGCTCCGGTGATTCTCTCCGCCTTTGCCCTCCTCGGTGTCCCCGTCGGGCCCATGGCGGGAACCAACCTGCTGAATTTCGCCATCTTCATCGCCTTTGTCCTCATCTACCCGACCGCCGAGATTTTCTTCAGCATCCAGGCAAAGTGGATCGGCATCGCCGCCATCGGCATCTACACGCTGCAAATGATGGCGGGTCAATCCTGGGTCTCGCTCGCCGTGATGTGGGGCTCGTGTTTCGTCGGCGCGCTCTGGATCGCCCGCGAGGGCGTCTCCTCCGTCTCGTTCCTCGCTATTCCGTCCTTAGGCCAGTTCATCCGGGAACGCCGGTCGCGCCGCAACCTCCGGGTCGTTCCCCGGGAGAAACCGCAGGAGGATATCGAGTCCATCGACCCGATTCTGGACAAGATCGCGCGCCAGGGCATCGCCAGCCTCACCAAGGCCGAGCGTGAAAAGCTTGAGCGCGCCCGCGCCGCCCTGTTGGATAAGGAGCGGTCGCGCTAATGTCCGATATACCTCCGCCTCAACCGCCTCGCTCCGACAACTCCGGGATGCCCATCCCGAGTTTGCAGGACAGTTGCTACGTCAACGCCATGATCCACTTCTATCGTGGCGAGCTGGGCCGCATCATGATCTGGCGGCAGCGCCTCGACGTCACTACCACCTGGGCCATCACGAGCACGACGTCCATCATCACCGTCGCCTTCTCGTTCCCCAACGTCCCGCACATCGTCTTTTTCTTCAATCTCGCCTTCGTCTGGATGCTCCTCTGGATCGAGGCGCGGCGGTATCGGTTTTACGACGCCTTCCGCGGGCGCGTCCGCATGCTGGAGTCGCACTTCCTCGTGCCCATGATCTCGCAAAGCCAGCAGCTCCTCGATGGCGAGTGGCGGCGGCTTGTCTGCGAGGATCTCATCCTGCCGTCCTTCAAAATCACCGCCGTCGAGGCCGTCGCCCGGCGGCTGAAGCGCAACTACGTCTTCATCTTCGCCATCATCCTCGTCGCCTGGACGCTGAAGGTCTTCATCCACGCCCGCTCACCCATCGATTCTGTGGAAAATTTCTACAACGCCCTCGCCGTCCACGCCCTCCCAGCCTGGATCGCCTGCGTCGTCTACCTCGGCACCATCCTCACCGTCGGCTTCCTCGTCATCTACGTCTCCCGGCGCTCGTCCGAGGAGATCAATGAATTCAGCGGCGGCAACGCCTCGCTCTGGCGCATATGAGTGATATCTCCCGCCTCCGCGACATCGTCGCCCGCCTCCGCGCCCCCGATGGCTGCCCCTGGGACCGCGAGCAGACCCACTCCAGCCTCCGCGCCGCCCTCGTCGAGGAGTGTTACGAGGTCATCGAGGCCATCGACAAGGCCGACGACCCCAACCTCCGCGAGGAGCTTGGCGACATCCTGCTCCACGTCGTTATGCACGCCCAGATGGCGGGCGAACGCGACGCCTTCTCCTTTGACGAAGTCGTCGCCGAGGTCTGCGAAAAGCTCATCCGCCGCCACCCCCACGTCTTTGGCGACCAGGCCGCCGCCGACAGCACCGAGGTGCTCCGCCAGTGGGAGCAGATCAAGCGCGCCGAGAAAAAGGACCGCACCTCCATCATGGACGGCCTCGGCTCCGGCCAGCCCGCCCTCCTGCGCGCGCAGAATGCCCAGAAGAAAGCCGCCCGCGTGGGCTTCGACTGGCAGGCTGCGGAACCCGTCTTTGACAAGGTCGAGGAGGAGATCGCGGAACTCCGCCAGGCCCTCGCCTCCGGCGAAACCCGCCACGTCGAGGAGGAGCTGGGCGACCTGCTCTTCACCGTCGTCAACCTCTCCCGCAAGCTCAAGGTCGACAGCGAGACCGCTCTCGCCGCCGCCACCGGCAAATTTGTCACCCGCTTCCAGGCGGTCGAGGCCGCCCTCGCCGCCCAGGGCCGCCGCATCGAGGATGCCACACCCGACGAAATGAACGCCCTCTGGGACCAGCACAAAGCCGCTGCCGCCTCCACCCAAGCCTGACCCCACCCCACACACTCTCTCCACCGTGCCCTTTGCCGTCCTCAACCCCGGTGGCCGCGACGCCTACCAGACCTTTCCCAGCGCCGCAGGCTCGCCCAACGACCCAGGCCACGCCCCGATCAACTACCACGCCTACGCCGCCTGCGTGCGCGGAGCCTTCGCCCGCGACGTGCGCGAGATTCCGCCCACTGTCACCGCCGTCCTCGTCCTCCTGCGCCGCAATGGCCTCGACGCCGCCCTGGAGGCCGTCAATACCCTGCGCGAACGCGAGGTCCGCACCCTCGTCTCGTGGAAGGAATCCGGCCTCCACCAGGTCTCCGACGCCCTCAACGACGCCAGGCGCTACGCAAAGTTTGCCGAGATCTGCCGCGCCGCCGACGGCTACCTCGCCAGCACCCCCGAGCTCATGGCCCTGTACGAATCCGCCGGCAGCCGCCGGGGGGAATTCCTGCCTACCCCGTACCCCATCGAGGCCCCGGCGTGGAATTTCTCGGCCCCCATCTCCGACCGCTCCGGCATCTTCATCGGCACCCGCGAGTTTGACATCCCGTCCCGCAACCACCTCCTCGCCGTCGCCACCGCCAGCCGCCTGTCCCAGCGCGTCACCGTAGTCAATACCGACGGCCGCCGCGGCGAGCGCCTCCTCCAGTCCATCAGCCCGTCGCTGCGCATCCTCGCCGGCCCGCTGCCCTATCCCGAGTACCTCCGCGAGATGGCCCGCCACCGCATCGTCTTCCAGCTCGACCGCAGCGCCGTCCCCGGCCAGGTCGCAGGCGACGCCCTCCTCGCCCGCGTCATCTGTGTCGGCGGCGACGGAGCCGTCGAGCGCATGGCCTTCCCCGACACCAGCGGCCTCGGCCGCACCCCCGAGCAACTCTCCGCCATCGCATCATCGTTACTGGCCGACGAAGCCACCTACCGCCACGCCCTCACCCAGGTGGAATCCACCGCCTCCCGCACCCTCAGCTTCTCCGCCGTCGCCGAAAAACTGCAAAAGTTCCTGGGCGGGTTGTAGGGAAATAGAACTCCACCCCGAGATCAGCGCTGATGGATACCGCTTGGAAAGCCGCAATTCCCTTCTTCTTGCTGGTGTGCGTTGCGCTCTACGGCGTCATCTTCATCGTCGTCTGCGTCTCCGTTCCACCCCCTCGAAAAAGAACGGGGCGTTCCCTTCTCCTCGATCTTGCCGCTTGCGTGTTCTGCTTTTTTCCCGCAGCGATGATCTTCGGCTTGGCGGTTCGGTTCGCTTGGGACTTTACCGTGAGCCAGCCGTTTTTGATCGGCCCCCGATTTTCCGCTTCTCACCGTAGCGGATGAGCTGAGTCAATTCATCAATAGCCAAAGGTGCATAATTTCGATCAGAGCGGAATCGGCCGGAGGTTTACAGCGCCGATGCTGAGATGTATGTTTGCCCAGCCGAGCGCTCGCTGATGCGCATGGGGAGAGAAGCTCGCAGGGAGCCCAGAAGCCCTCGTCCGCTTGTTCGCTCGCCATCTTTTCAAGGCGACTATTGATTGTCGCCCGCCAGTGTTCGACGACCCCTTGTTGAAGGTAGGCTATGATCATGGCCCGTTTATTGGTCGGCCCATGAAGGCCGTGTTTGAACCGCTCGATGGCTCCAGTGCGATGTCCAGCAAGGCCGTGGACATATTCGCAGTCGCTGCGGTGACTGTCCGTCGGCGTGGGAAGTCGTTTGCATTCGATAGGAAGTAGCTGCTCGAATATCGAATAACCGATTCCCTCTACGATGATCTGTTTTCCAGGCTTCACCGCCATATCGGCGGCGCGTCCGGGTGTCTGGTATGGCTCATGACTAAATCGAATGGAATCAAAAGAGTGACGCGCCGCGCAGTCCAGATGATCGCAAAGCGTTTCATTAAGCTGTGGCTCGTCAGTCACCAGAGGACGATCCGAGCGATCACACCAGATCGGGAGATGCTGCTCAACAAAACTGACGATCGCGTGATGAAATGCGTTAGCATCTAACACCTCGGCATCGGGAGCGCCGATGCAAGGATGTGAATGATGCTCGTCGGCAATCATGAGATCGTTTAAAAGCCGAGTGCTCGAAGATCTGCCAAAGCTTCGTCTGCATCGCGAAGGGCGATGGACTTCAACCAATAGCGGAGGCGGTCGGGTTTGATGAGAAAGATGAATGGCCCGTCAAAGATGCGTAAGATGCGCACCGTGGTGAACGAAGGACTTTTCTTGGTGCGCAGGAGCCTGGAAAGTTTGTCGTTCAGGCTCTCCGCATTCGTCCAATCTGGCGCTTCCTTGCCGAAGATGAATGGTTGGCAGCTCACCCCGGCCCATGACTTTACCGGCAAAGGACGCAGCTTCTTGTGAACAGCGTTGATTTGCCGCGTGAAGACCGAAGCAAATTCTTCATAATCTTTGGCCTCGGCTTTCCGCATCATTGCAGCGTCATCGCCGAGGCGCTGGAAATCTCGGTAGTATCCGAAAGCGTCGCCGAGAATGATCTCTTCGTTTTCCGTGAGGTCGAGATCGGCTTCGTCATCCGGGAATGGAAAGTCGTCGATGTCGGATTTGTTCAGCGCGGTCGCCTTTTGCAGGCCAGCCTTCGTGCTCGTGAGTGCAATCCATGCTTGAAAGAAGGACTTTGACTTGAAAATCCGATCAAATGTAGCTCGGTGTTCTGCATGGGATACGCCGTTGGATGCAATACCTAAAACTTCGGAGTTGTAGGTCAAGTTGCTCTTTTGCCAGTAAGCCAACTGCAGGCTGTCCGTCTGCCGAATAAGAATCGTCGGCGACTTGTAAAGGCTATCACGCGTTGGGTAATAAAAGTGCTTTGCAGATTGTGTCTCGATCAGAGTTTCGTCGACAGTACCATTCGCCAGGACCGCTTTTGCAGGGATCACAGGCTGATCGTAGAGAAAGTCGATAACCTCATCGCTAGTTGGAGTTCCGACCATAAATCCCTCTCCATAGTCCCAACCTTTGGCTCTTACATATTCCTTCAGCGTCGGCAACTTTTTGAGTCGCTCGACGAGACCCACCGCCCTGCCACCTCCAAAGAGATTGCAGCGCCAGACGAAGTCCTTGGTCATTACGCATTGGCGGGGCAGCCAGTGCATGTCATAGTAGTCGAGTTCGAAACTCAGCTCAGCCTGAGTATGGACCGTGCGGCGGAAGATGGCGTGAAGGATGGAGCGCTTGGGCTGGGGAGAACTGGCCTCGGCCATGACAACGACCACCTTGGGGTCTTTGAAGAACATCCCACGAATGGGCGTGAAATCGAGAATCTGGCGAACGTCCCAGCGTTCGAAGATCGACTGGCGGAAACCGATGCTGCGCCGATTATAGAGGAAATTGTCCTTTTGAATAAGGCAAATTAGGCCATTGGGAACGATCGCCTCCATGCAATGATGCATGAAGAGATAGGCAGACTGGCGATCGGGAAGGCTTTGCTTTCCATGCGTAGCGAGATACTCATTGTAGGCTTGCTCGGTCGTTCCCACCTTCGAGGCCGAGCCAAACGGAGGGTTCCCCACTGCCACGCCGATATTCTGTGGCAGTTTCCTTTCCCGGGCTTGCTTGAAGAAACAGCTTTCGATAAGGGTCTTGCCCTTTAGCGTGGGAAAGAGCTTCCGCGTCTTGAATATAGCCTCTTTAGGCAGTTCCTCGCACATTGCGAGGCAAAGGCTGAAAGCGGCTAACTCGACGGCATAGCGATCCACATCCGTTCCGCCGACTCGTTGCATGAGTTTTCTCAGCACCTCCACGGTCGGGCTTTCCCAATCGTTGTTTTTGCGCCAATGCAGAACAAGACGCTTGAAGGCCTCTACCAAGAAGATGCCCGAGCCGCACGCGGGATCGAACACAATCTCGTTACGCTCTTCCAACCGATCCATGCGATCCAATGAAAGGGCTTCTTCCAGCATCAGGCGGGCAAGGAACGGAGGCGTGTAAACGCAGGTCGTCTTATCTTCTACGAAGAGTTGGTAGATATGGCTGATCAGTTCCACCGGCAGATCGTGGAAGGAGTAGAGCCTCCAGAGGGTCTGCTGGCCCCCAGGTTCTGTAACACCCTCGATCACCTCTGCAAACTTCCTCAGGTAAGGCGTCTGCAGGAGTTGATGTTTTTCATCCTCATCCAATGAAAAGACGTTGCCGTTGAAGCGCTCCGTTTCGAGGTAGTGCAAGAGCTTGATCAGTGCACTTGCATCGCCGAGCACATGGAAAAACTTCTCCGCACCCGGCTTGAATCGCGCAAAGAAGTTTGCCTCCAATTTGAAGACTTCACGATCTTCCAGATAGGCAACGAGCAGCGAGATGATGAGCAGTCGACGGCGCAGATTCGATGCCAGACGGGATTCCTTTACGAGTTGCTTCTCCAAGGCCTCGACATGCCCAAGGATGGTCTTGTGAGCGGAGGCATCGGACAGAAACTTCTGAGCGACTGTGCGGTCATCCCAAAGAGTGCCATTAGCCAGCCGACGCATATCCCACCAGGGCTTCTCTTCCAACTGAGCCGTGATTTCAGCAGCGGTATCAATTAATTGAATTGAGTCATAAGGTGCGTACTCAGGCTGCCCTTTTTTGGTGTCGAAGTCGGGCTTATGAGCGCAGCGAAAAACATCTACCCTCCCGGGTGAACGACGATAAACCAGGGGAACAGCTCCCCAGCTCCACAAACGACGATGTAGCTCTGCAAATTGCTCGTTCGAGCGCGAGCTGTGACTATCAGAGTCATCAAACACCAACGCCTCAGGCACCGAGGGTCGTCCCGGACGGGAACGGAAAAAGACGTGTGTCGCTCCGAACTGCTCTGACGCTTTTTTTAGAATCCCTCGAGTATCAGCAGGCAGTTTAGCGACATGCGCCGAATCGCCAACTGCAACCAATCCGGCATCCACCAGTGATGGCGTTGTCCGTCCGGTTCTCCAGAAGGTGATGTTTTCGGGTCCGAGCATTTTGTTCAAGTGTTGAACTGAACTCCGTCTTAATTCAAGCCGCTATCGGCAGATGCCATAGGTGGCGGATGCGGTCTGGGCCTTTGGACCTGCTTTCCTACCTTCGGGACGGATGGTTTTTTGTCTCATATCCCGGAATCTTGACACGGGAGGTAAGACAACCGGCGTCCTACCCCAGTTTGACGATCTCATGATGGTGCATTCCCCCCCCAAATCTCTCAAAAGCGCTCGACGGTTTCAAAGACCCAGCGGCGGGTTTGCTGGCAGGACTAGGTTTGTAGCATTTCCGCGTCGAGTTTGTCTTCGGCGGCGAGGATGGCTCGAAGCGCCCGACCGGCGAGGCGGTCGTCTTCGGTTTCCTCCGCCATGATGAACAGATCGAAGGAGTGTGCGAGGTATGAGGTGAGCTTGTTCGAGGCGACCTTGCAGGCCTCGACGACAGCGTCCGATCCTTCTCCCAAGTCTCCCGCGATGTCTTGGACCATCGTGTCGAAATCTCGCAGGAGCCGCACGGCGTAGCCCTCTTGGCTGAGGACGTGCGAGGCTGAGTAGGCAGCGTTTTCGTAGTCGTTCGGGTGAATTTCCCGGTCACTCGCCCGAGCGAGGTAGGCTTGGCGGATAGCTTCCTCGATAGCTCCCAAGGCAACGCGGATTTTCTGCCTCGCGGCCCGACGGTGCTCGAAAGTGACTAGGTTGATCTTTGAACGGACGGCAACCTTTCCCTTGTGATCCTCCAAACCCTTTGCTCCGAGTCGCGCCCACAAGGATTTTACGACTCCCAAGCCCGTCGCAATTAGGCCGAGTACGCCACTCATCAGAGAGCATCCTCCGGCGGCAAGGCTTTCTTTGCCTTGGCTTCCTTCCGTTCCTTAATCTCTTGCTCCAGCCGCGCCTCGCGGTCCCTGATGGCGTCCCAGATTCGGGCGCACTCCTCACCGTGGCAGTTCGCTTCGATGAATCTGCGCCAATCGGAAATAGCGTCTTCGAGTTGGTGCCCGATGTCGTCGAGGCGCTGACTCGATCCTTCACAATCCGACTTCATCTTGATGCGAACCGCCTTCAAAGCAGGGTCATCCAACTCCGGTAGATCGCAGGTTGCCTCCGAGCAAGAGGATTTCGTCGAGTCACTGAATCCCCGGACGTTCGTCCGCAAGGTGAGGAGCCTGTAAATGACGCTTTCGGCTTGTGGCAGCCACCGATCGTTGGCCGCCTTCGCCGCCTTGGCGATCTCGGCTTTGTAGCCGATCCAGTATGCCAGGACGAATAGGAAGAGCGAGAGGAGGACCTGCACGAAGGGGGTGAAGTCGTTGGGTCGAACGGCGAGGTAGATCGGAGATCCGATAAAGATGACGATCACCGCGGCCCAAGGTCCGATGGTTTTCCAGTCGTCTTTTGTCAGCTTGGGGAGGGTCATTCGGGCCGTGTATCAGAGAAACTCGGGTTTGGCGAGAATCGAGCCGAGTTGTCAGAACTGCTGCCTAGGGAGAACCAGGGGTCAGGGTTCATATTCTTGCATACTCTTGCCGCTGGCCAGAGCGCACGCGGCGAACGGGTTTGAACACCCTTGACGGTATGGGATCATTCGTGAGAGATTGTTCTATCATGAAAACCGCAACCGTGGCCGACCTTCGCAACCATTTCCGGCGCGTCTCGGCCTGGATCGAGAACGGCGAAACCGTGGAAATCATCAAGCGCGGGCGCACCTTCGCCCGGCTCGTGCCGCCTGTTCCAGCCGAGCAAGCCATGCCCGAGGTGGATTGGGCCGCCCAGCGCAAGGCCATTTGGGGCGACCGCGTTTTTAGTGCGCAGGAAGTGCAGGAAATGGATGCTTACGAGCATGAGGGGGAGGAAGGTTGAACACCTTCGCCGACACTTCCCTGTTGTGTGCTCTCTATCGGGAACAAGATAACTCCCGCCAGGCGGACCAGCTTATGCAGCGGGAGTCCGCGCCGGTTCATGTTTCCTCCCTTGTGCTTTTCGAGTTTCGGCAGTCGGTCCGCCTGCAAGCCTTCCGCTTCTCCAGGGGCAGAACGCAGGGATATTCAAAAACGGAGGCGCACCGGATGCTGGAAACCTTGCAAGCAAACATCATTGCGGCGGGCAGGCTTGTCATTTCGCCGGTTGACGATTGGGCCAGGGTTTACAGTATCGCCGAGGAGCTTTCGGCGCAATTCACCATGCAAGCCGGGCATCGCAGTTTCGATGTCCTGCACGTTGCAACCGCGCTTCACCTGGGAGCTGGACATTTCCTAACATTCGACGTCCGCCAGGCGACTCTGGCGAAAGCCGCCGGGCTCAGGGTGAAACCTTGAGGAGGCAAGGGAAAAAAGGGGTCAGTTGGAAAATAGGGGTCAGTGTGCGTGATCTTGCACAAACGAGATTCGCCGGACGGTTTTCGCCATTCTTGAGAAGCGCAAAAAGCGTCTCGACGAGTGTGGAGGCGGGATAGAAGCTCCGCCCGAAGAAAAATTCCCAAATCCCCGAGCGCCATGACCCAGTACATCCTCTTCATCCACGACAACACGGAAAGCGATCCGACCTTGGAGGAATGGGGCGCGTTTATCGAAGCGGCCCGGAAGAGCGGGTTGTTCAAAGGCGGCAGCGCCATCGGTGAGAGAATGACGATCGGCAACGCCGAAACGGCCAAGTCCTTCGATCACATCGGGGGCTACATGCGGTTTGATGCGGAGGACAGGCAGGAAGTCCTCGCACTTTTGCAAACCCACCCGGTGGTGGTGCATGGCGGATCAGTCGAGCTTTGCGAAATGCCCCGGTCCTGAAAAAGGAAATCGCGGGCAGCGCGCGGGGTTTCACATCGAGTCGGCCTGTGCCGACGGATCTTTAGGACCCGGGCGGGCTTATGGGATGTCGTTTTCGAGCGCGCGTTTGATCAGCTTTTTTCGCTCGGTTTTGGAGAACGTCGGGTTGGATTTGGACGAGGCGCCGATGGTTTTCAGGTAGCGGTCCTGTGCGATCCGCGCCTGGGCTTTGTTCCCTGAGTGTATTCTCTCCAGTTCCCGCAGGTGTCTTAGCACCGAAGGATGAGGGTTAAGTGCGAGAGAGTCGCTCATGGTGTGGATAGCCCTCTTTCCATCGTAAGCGTCTGGATTTTTTCGATGGTGAGGAACCTTCCCATGTCCTCATGGAGTTTTCCAGCCGCAATCTACGGACTCAGGCAGTCAAATATCACAATGATCACCCCGTTTCCCGGCGGCAATTCCTGAGCAGTTCCTTACGAAGCAGGCTTGGCGTCAGGTTTCGCGCCAAAGCCGCGTTCCTTCAGCCAGGCGAGGCAGTCGCTGGTCCAGCGGTGGCCGTTGCCGAGGCCCATGCCATGGCCGCCCTTTTCGTAGATGTGCAGTTCGAAGGGCACGCCCTTCTCCCGAAGCGCGGCGGCGAAGGCCATGGAGTTTTCCATCTTCACGCCCTTGTCCTCCCACGTATGCCAGATGAAGCAGGGCGGGGTGTCGGCGGTGACCTGTTTCTCATTGGAAAGCAGCTCCACCAGGGCTGGGTCCGGATTGGGGCCCAAGAGGTTGTTTTTGGAACCCTGGTGCGTATCGGGTCCCATCGTGATCACGGCATAACACAGCACCCCGAGGTCGGGCCGGGAGCTTTCCCGCTCCACGGGGTCCGGGGACTGCGGATTGCCTGCGTCAAAATGCGTCAGGATGGTCGAGGCGAGATGCCCGCCCGCGCTGGACCCCATCACGCCCACCCGGTGGGGATCGATGTTCCATTCTCCGGCTTTCTGGCGGGTCAGCCGCACGGCGCGCGCGGCGTCGTTGAGCATGGCCGGGTGACGATACCCGGATTTGCCGAGGCGATATTTCACGACGATCCCAGCGATGCCGTTTTCGTTCAGCCATTTCGCATAGCCCTCGCCCTCATGGCTGGCCAGGCCCCCGTAGCCGCCTCCGGGAAAGATCACCATCGCGGCCCCCGTGGCTTTATCCGCGTCGGGCAGATAGGCCGTGACGGTGGGAATGTCCTTCGCCTCGCTGCCCAAAGCTCCCGGCGCTGCCCCCGGCCACAAGGGCAGGGGATCAAGCACCCGGGCGGAAAGCACTGCGGCTGCCGCCATGGAGAAAGCGAACGCGAGAAAAATCCTGGGGAGCATGGGAGCGAATCGCTACTCCGTCTCCCCGCGCAGCTCCAGCAGGCGCTGGATCGAGTCTTCGATCAGGTTGTTGGGGCAGCTCGCTCCGGCGGTGATGCCGACGGTGAGGAGTTCCTTTTGCGGGAGCCAGCCTCGCGTGATGACCTCCAGCTTGTGGTGGATGTCAAAGTGCTTGATCTCGTCGCCCGAGAGCAGGCATGTGGCGTTGCGGATGAACCACGTCGGGAGCTTCTTTTCGCCGATCTCCACAAGGTGCGTCGTGTTCGAGCTGTTGTAGCCGCCGACGACGAGCAGGAGGTCGAGGGATTCCTCGAGCAGGCCAAAGAGCGCGTCCTGCCGCTCCTGCGTGGCCCCGCAGATGGTGTCAAAGTAGCGGAAATTCTCCGTGCTGCCGCTGTCGCGGTCGGCGATGGCCTGGCGCAGCATGCCCTGGATTTGTTCCGTCTCGCTGCGCAGCATGGTCGTCTGGTTCGCCACGCCGATGCGGTGCAGGTGCACGTCGGGGTCGAAGCCCTTCGAGTGTGCGTTCCAGAACCGCGTGAGGAAGGCGGTTTTGTCGCCCTTGCCCCGGATGTAATCGCAGACGATCTCCGTCTCCTTCGTGTCGAGCACGACGAGGTAATGCCCGTCGCCCTTTGGCCCGAGGGCGCGGGATGCGGTGGCGCGGGTTTCCTCGTGCGAGGCCTTGCCATGGATCACGCTGGTGACCTGTTCGTTGGCATTCTGCCGCACGCGCTTCCACACGCTCATCACGTCGCCGCAGGTGGTGTCGACGATCTGGCAGCCGCGCGCCTTGATGGCCGCCACGGTATCCACCTCCGCGCCAAAGGCCGGCACGATCACCACATCCTCCGCCTGCAACTCCGCGATATCCGCATCCGCCGGATGCGCCGCGAGGTGCCGGATGCCCATGCTCGAGAGCTGGGCGTTCACGTCGGGATTGTGAATGATCTCACCGAGGAGCGAGATGCGCTTGTCGGGAAACACCTTGCGCGCCGCGTAGGCGAGGTCGATGGCGCGCTCGACGCCGTAGCAAAAGCCAAACTGCTTCGCCAGCCGCACGACCGTGTTGCCCCGGCGCATCACGCCGCCGCCGCCGCGGATCGTCTCCACGAGCTGGCTGCGGTAGTGGCTTTCGACTTCGGCCTGCACACGGGACATCACATCCGGCGTGCGCAGGTTGACCCGGGCGGGAGAGGGTGGGTTGGGCGTGCTCAGTGGGCTTGTGGGCGTAAGGATTGCGGTTGGTCGGTCTTTGCCGACGCGGATGTCGTCCCGACAGAAAAGCGGATCGCCCCCGGTTGTCAAATCCCGACAACTGCTATTGCACCCCGGGGCGCGCTTCGTATGATCTTCCGATGATCGAGGAACACGACTTTCACTACGCGCTGGAGAATACCCGCGTCGTGATCCAGCCGCAGCGCACGATCGAGACCTTTGGCTCGACCAGCTTCCGGTTCCTCCTCGTCAGCGAACTCCTCGACCAGGTGAATGTCGTGCGCGTGCGCGGCGGCCGCATCGAGGCCGAGCGTCCGCGCATCGTTGCGCCGCAGCATTTCCGCAAGCTCCTCCTCGACGGCTTCGGCGAGTCCGCCCGGGAATACGCCGACGCGGTGGAAAAGCTCTCCGGCGTCGCCCAGATCCTCCGTTACGGCTTCGAACTCCGCAAAACCGACCTGGAGCAAAACCTCGTCCATGACCCGCTGGAGGTGGTAGTCGCTCGGCTGGAGGAGGATATGCGCAGCCGCAACGACCCCATGGATACCCTCATCACCGGCGTCGACGACGCCTGGGAGGTCTGCCTCCTGAAGTTCACCATGGATCTCATCCAGCGCTCCGCCGGGGGCAATGTCGATGAGTGGAAGCGCCGGGGGCTGATCTGAGTTTGCATCCCGTTCCCGGAATGGTTTCTAATACCCGTCGACTGACCAGGACATGATGATACTCGTTCGCGCCCTCATCATTCTCTTGCTCGCCGGGGCCATCTTTGGCGGTTCCGCGTACTTTGCCTATGAGCTGTACTGGAAACCCCAGCAGCTCGACCGCGAGGATAAGCGCCAGCAGGCCGAGGCCCCGCCGCCGACGCCTCCGCCGGACTACTCCATCGCCGTCTTTGACAAGACCGTCCAGTCGCTCAAGACCTCCTCGCCCGAGGAGGGCCGCAAGGCGCTGGCCGACTTCATCGCGCAAAATCCCGCGTCTCCCAAGGTGGGCGACGCCAAGCGTCTCCTCGGCAACATGAATGTGACCGACCTCTTCAGCCCTTCCACCGCTGGCGGCAAGGTTCCCTACACCGTCGGGCGTGGCGACGCGCTGGCCAAGGTGGCGTCGAAGATGAAGACCAACGCCGACCTCATCTACCGCGTCAACAACCTCGAGACGATCAATCTCTCCATCGGCCAGCAGCTCTTCATCCCGCAGCTTGTCACTTCGATTACCATCGACCGTAAAGCCAAGACGCTCATGGTGTTAAATAACGGCGTCTTCTTCAAGGAGTACCCCATCTTTTCCGCCAAAGGCACGACCGTCGGCAATAACAAGGTCGCCGACAAGATCGCCCTCAACGGCACGACCCGCGTCGCCTTTGGCGATAAAAACTATGCAGGCGCGGACCGCTGGCTCATGCTCGGCGGAGGCGTCGCCATCCGGAGTGGCGACCCGGCAGCGGAGAACCACCCGGTCGGTTTCATTGTCTCAACCGACGACATGGAGGAAATCTTTCTGCTTGTTTCCCGCGGTACGCCAGTAACCATCCAGTGACTTTTTCATGAAAATCCAAGCCCTTGAATTTGAGAAGCCCATCGTGGAACTCGAGCAGAAGCTCGAAGAGATCAAGAAACACGTGCAGGGGCAGGATATCGACCTCGATCCCGAGGTCCGCACCATGCAGGAAAAAGTAGAGGCGACACGCCGCGACATTTATGCCAACCTCACAGCCTGGCAGCGCGTGCAGATCGCCCGTCATACGTCCCGCCCCTTTTTCCTCGATTACGTCGACAAGGCCTTCACCGATTTCGTTGAGCTGAAAGGTGATCGCCTGTTCGGCGACGACGCCTCCATGCCCGGAGGACTCGCCAAGGTGGGTTCGCATCGTTGCGTCGTCATCGGCCAGCAAAAGGGCCGCGACGTGAAGGAAAACCTCCTGCGCAACTTCGGCAGCCCGCATCCCGAGGGTTACCGCAAGGCGCTGCGCCTCATGCGCATGGCGGAGAAGTTCCGCCTGCCCGTCGTCGCCCTCATCGACACTCCCGGCGCGTATCCCGGCGTTGGCGCTGAGGAACGCCACATCGCCGAGGCCATCGCGGTGAATCTCCGCGAGATGATGGTCCTGGAAACCCCGATCGTTGCCGTGGTCATCGGCGAGGGCGGGTCCGGCGGAGCCCTCGGCATCGGCGTGGCCGACCGCGTGCTCATGCTGGAAAACGCCTACTACTCGGTCATCAGCCCCGAGGGTTGCGCCGCTATTCTCTGGAAACACCGCAAGCACGCCCCGGAGGCTGCCGAGGCCCTCAAGCTCAATGCCACCGAACTCCAGAAGCTCGGCGTCATCGACGGAGTCATCCCCGAGCCCCTCGGCGGAGCCCATCGCGACCCCGAGGCCGCCGCGCTCCTCCTGCGCGACGCCATCGTCAGCGCCCTCGATGAACTCGTTCCCGTCGCCACGAACAAGCTGCTCCAGAAGCGCTACGACAAGTTCCGCGGCATGGGCCGTTTCATCGAAGGCTAGGCGAGGTCGGAAGTGGGAATCCGGAAGGCGGAAGTTTTTTCGGCTCCATGGCCGCTTCGATCAGGACAGGCGGCGACGCTCAGCCGCCTGCCCGAGGAAAATTCAGATCACGTCTATTTGTTGCTTCGCGTACGCATCGAGACGTAGGGGCGGCCTTCACCGGCCTGCGGGGGGCGGCATTTGGAAATGCAGCCATTCTTTCCCCGCTTGAGTGACGAGTGAACCCGCAAATGGCGAATTTTCCCCGTGAGCGCCGGTCGCGAGACAACCGCACCCCATCCTCCTCGTTCAAGCGGCCCCATCACCGGAGCAAAAACTTCCGACTTCCGGAATCCCGCTTCCGACTTTTGCTCCCGCTCTGGACAGACGCTCCGCCATGGCGGAGATTCCCGCCTGTGATGCGCGGCCTCCTTGTTGTCCTCTTTCTCGCTGTTTCGTGTCTGCAGGCTCCGGCCCAGGTAAGCCAGGGCCAGACCTTGGTGACGCCCTCGCTCGTGGCCGACACCTCGGCCATCGTGCCGGGCAAACCCTTTCAGGTCGGCCTCCTGCTCAAGATGGCGCCCAAGTGGCATACCTACTGGCAATACGGCGGCGACGCGGGATTTCCCACTACGCTCGACTGGACGCTGCCCCCCGGCTTCGCGGCGGGGCCGATTGACTGGCCGTTGCCAGAGCGCCTGAAGGAGCCCGGCGATATCGAGGTCTACGCCTACGGCGATGAAACGATGCTCCTCGTCACCATCGTCCCGCCCGCCAATCTCTCAGAGAAGACCGTCACTCTCCGCGCCAAGTCCTCCTGGCTCGTCTGCGCCGAGATTTGCATCCCGGGCAAGGCCGACCTGGAGCTGACCCTGCCCGTTGCCGCCACCGCCGAGCCGGCCAACCAGGAGCTCTTCGCCAAGTACCGCGCCCAACTCCCCAGCGCCGAACCTCCGCCGTACAAGCTCGCCTGGACCAAGGGCAAAGACGGCCTCGGCCTGGAAATCTCCGGCCTTCCGCCCTCCGCTCCGGTCGACGTTTTTCCTATTCCCAGCGCCGACCAGCAGGTCCAGCATCCGGCTACCACGATCACCGGACCCGGTTCCGCCGTGGTCGCCATTCCCGGCGTCAGTTCCATCCAGGGCGTGCTCGTCGTCGGCGCCGGGGCTGATCGACGCGGCTGGATGATCTCATCCTCCGACACTGTGGAGGCTGCTGCCACTCCGTTGCCGCAGGCGTCCGCCGCTCCTGTTTCTGGAGCAACATCCGCCGCCCCGGCGCCCGTGACCTTCCCGCTCTGGAAGGCCCTCCTCTTCGGCTTCATCGGCGGCATGATCCTGAACCTCATGCCCTGCGTGCTGCCCGTCATCTCGCTCAAGATTTTCGGTTTCATCCGGCAGGCGGGCGAGCACCCGGCGAAGATCTTCCGCCACGGCCTCGCCTTCGCGGCGGGCATCTTTGCGTGGTTCCTCGGCCTCGGCGCGCTCATCGTCGCCCTCCAGGCGGCGGGCAATCACGTCACCTGGGCCTTCCAGTTCCAGAACCCGTGGTTCAACTTCTTCACCACCTGCATCGTCTTTGTCTTCGCTCTCAATCTCTTCGGCGTCTTTGAGATCATCCTGCCCGGTCAGGCGAGCAACGCCCTTGCCGAGGCCTCGTCCGGCTCTGGTTACGCAGGTTCCTTCTTCCAGGGTGTCTTTGCCACGCTCCTCGCCACGCCCTGTACCGCGCCCTTTCTCGGCCCCGCGCTCGGTTTTGCCCTCAGCCAGTCGGCGATCGTCATCTTTGCGATGTTTGCCTCCGTCTCGCTCGGCATGGCCGCGCCCTATCTCCTGCTCTCCGCCCAGCCCGGCTGGATGAAGGTCCTGCCCCGGCCCGGCGCATGGATGGAGCGGCTGAAGCAGTTCATGGGCTTCCCGCTCATTGCCACCCTCATCTGGCTCCTGAGCGTCATCGGCGGGCAGAAGGGTCTCGACGGCGTCATCTGGACGCTCGCCTTCCTCGTCTGCCTCGGCCTCGCCTGCTGGATCTACGGCTCCTTCTGCGGGCCGCTGACCAAACCCGCCACGCGCTTCCTCGCTATTGCTGCCGCTCTCGCCATCATCGCCGTCGGAGCATGGCAGTTCGTCGCGCTCGCCTTTGTCCAATCCCGGCCGCCCACCTCCACTGCGGAGGCTCCGGTGGGGAAGGATGGTATTGACTGGGTGCCCTTCTCGCAAAAGGCCCTGGACGACCTTCGCGCCAAGGGTACGCCGGTCTTCGTCGACTTCACCGCCGACTGGTGCATCTCGTGCAAATTCAACGAACGCACTGCCATCAATGTCCCCGCAGTGCGCCAGTTCCTCCGCGACCGCGGCATCGTGGCGATGAAAGCCGACTGGACCAACGCCAACCCCGAGATCACCGCTGCCCTCCAGGCTTTCGACCGCGCCGGGGTGCCGTTCTACGTCTTCTACCCGGCCAACCATGCGGAGCCCGTCACGCTGCCGGAATTACTCACACAATCCATCGTTCTCGACGCTCTTTCGAAATAATTTTTTCGGAGGCTGACATGCCGGAAAATGGGTAGCGCTGCAACTGGTTGACGCTCGTGGGTGTGCAATGTTGTTTTGTTGATTTTTGCTTAAGTTGCTGATTTGCTTAACGTTGTAAGACTTTACAGCGATTGACAGAACGGAGGGGATTTCCTATTTGCCTCCCTTGGCATGAAGGCGAACCTTCTCTTGGTTGCATTGACGATTTTTTCTTTCGCTTCGCTTACTCGTAGTTTCGCCGATTCCGACGCGAGCGTTGCTGGGATCGATGAGCTGAGTTCGCTCGGAGTGCCCTTGGGGCAATTTTCCATCATCAGGTCGGTAACCATGGGAGGCGACATTGCCTGCGACGTAAATGCATTCGCTCTCGAGGCCGATCAGGACGCTTCAGCAATCTTCGAGACGCTCGTAATCAGTTCAGCGCCTGTGAACCTCCTCCGTATGACATTCAACAACGGGTTGAATACGGTTTCTGACTGGAAGATCGAGTCAAGCGAGGCCAACCATGAATCGAAGGCCTTGGGCCTGTTTCGGGTGCCGGAGCCGACCACGATCGCCCTCTTTTTCGCAGGCGTCGGTACGCTGCTCCTCTTTCGCCGCCGCCAACGGCTCGCCTAGTTTTTTTCCGCGCGCGTGTCGACCGATGGAACGGGAGGGATCTTCACCCTCCCGTTTTTATGATCGGACTCAGGCTTTCTGGAAGGACAGATGCCCGTCCTTCACGTCGGCCTTGATCGTGTCGCCCTCAGCGAATTTCCCATCGAGGATTTCCAGGCTGAGCGGGTCGAGGATCTCGCGCTGGATCACGCGCTTGAGCGGGCGAGCGCCGTATGCGGGATCGTACCCCTCGCGGCCGAGGAATTTCTTCGCACCCTCCGTGAGCTTGAGCGTGATGTTCTGCTTCGTCAGGCGGTCGAGGAGGTGCTTGAGCTGGATCTCCACGATGCTCGCCAGCTGGCGGTCGTCGAGCCGGTCAAAGATGATGATCTCGTCGATGCGGTTGATGAACTCTGGCCGGAAATGCTCGCGCAGCGCCTCGGTTACGCGCTTGTTGCGCTCGTCCTTCGGCAGATCCTCCATGATGTATTGACTGCCGATGTTGCTCGTCAGGATGATGACCGTGTTCTTGAAGTCCACCGTGCGTCCCTGGCCGTCCGTGATGCGCCCGTCGTCGAGCACCTGAAGCAGTACGTTGAAGACATCGTGGTGCGCCTTTTCCACCTCGTCGAAAAGCACGACGCTGTACGGCTTGCGGCGCACGGCCTCGGAGAGCTGGCCGCCCTCTTCGTAGCCGACGTAGCCCGGAGGCGCGCCGATCAGGCGGGCGACGGTGTGCTTCTCCATGTACTCGCTCATGTCGAGCCGCACGATGGCGTGCTCGTCGTCGAAGAGAAACTCCGCCAGCGCCTTGGACAGCTCCGTCTTGCCCACGCCCGTGGGACCGAGGAAGAGGAAGGAACCGATGGGCCGGTTCTCATCCTGCAGGCCCGCTCGCGCGCGGCGCACGGCGTTGGAAACTGCCTTGATCGCCTGTTCCTGGCCGATCACGCGCTCCATCAGGCGCTCCTCCATCTTGACGAGCTTCTGGCGCTCGCCCTCCTGGAGACGGGACACGGGAATACCCGTCCAGACCGCGACCACCTTGGCGATGTCCTCCTCGGTGACCTCCTCTTTCAGGAGAGCCGAACCGGATTGCGCCTGCTTGGCCGTCGCTTCCTCGAGCTGTTTCTGCAAATCGGGGAGCGCGCCGTACTGGATCTCCGAGGCGCGCTGCAGATCGCCCTTGCGCTGGGCCTGTTCCAGCTCCGTGCGCAGGCGCTCGATTTCCTCCGCCACCTTCTGGGATTTGCCGATCTCCTCCTTTTCCTTCTGCCACTGGGCTTTCAGGCGGGAGGCTTCCTCCTTCACGTCGGCCAGCTCCTTCTCCAGCTTGCCCAGCCGTTCGCGGCTCGCCGGGTCCTTCTCTTTTTGAAGGGCCTGCTTCTCCATCTCAAACTGCATGATCTGCCGCTCGAGCTGGTCGATCTCGGTCGGCATGGAATCCAGCTCGATCTTGAGTCGCGACGCGGCCTCGTCGATCAGATCGACGGCCTTGTCGGGCAGGAAGCGGTCGCTGATATAGCGGTCGGAGAGCGTGGCGGCGGCAATGATCGCGCCGTCCTGGATGCGCACGCCATGGTGCACCTCGTAGCGTTCCTTCAGCCCGCGCAGGATGGCGATGGTGTCCTCCACGCTCGGCTCGTCCACCATCACGGGCTGGAAGCGCCGCTCAAGCGCCGCGTCCTTCTCGATGTACTTGCGATATTCGTCCAGCGTCGTCGCGCCGATCGTGCGCAATTCGCCGCGCGCGAGCTGCGGTTTCAGCATGTTCGACGCATCGGCGGAACCCTCCGCCGCGCCTGCGCCCACGATGGTGTGCAACTCGTCGATGAAGAGAATGATCTCGCCCTCGCTGGAGGTGACTTCCTTGAGGAAGGCCTTCAGCCGGTCCTCGAATTCCCCCCGGAACTTCGCGCCCGCGATCATCGCGCCGATGTCCATCGAGATGATGCGCTTGTTCTTCAGCGACTCCGGCACGTCGCCGCTCACGATGCGGCGGGCGAGGCCCTCGACGATGGCCGTCTTGCCCACGCCGGGCTCGCCGATGAGCACGGGATTGTTTTTCGTGCGGCGCGAGAGTACCTGCATCGTACGGCGGATTTCATCGTCGCGGCCCACCACCGGGTCGATCTTCCCTTTGCGGGCCAGCTCGGTCAGATCGCGGCCGTATTTCTCCAGCGTCTGGTACTTGCCCTCGGGGTCCTGGTCGGTCACGCGCTGGTTGCCGCGGATCGCCTGCAGGGCCTGCATCAGCTTGTCCTGCGTGATGCCGGCGGATTTCAAGAGTTTCGCCGCGCCTGTGTTGGACCCCAGCAGGGCGAGGAGGAAGTGCTCGGCGCTCAGGTACTCATCCTTGAGCTTGCTCATCTCGCCCTCGGCGGTGTCGATGACCTTGCGCAGGTCGGCCGAGAGTTGCGGCGAGGAACCGCCATGCACTGCCGCGCGGCGGGAAAGATCAGCCTCCAGCTGCTGCTCCAGCGTGGCCGGATTCAGGCCCAGCTTTTCCACCAGCGGACGGGTCAGCCCGTCGGGCTGCTGGAGCAGGGCGAGGAGGAAGTGTTCGGGAGAGATTTCGGAATGATTGCGCTTCGAGGCGAGGTCAAGCGACGCATTGAACGCCTCCTGCATTTTCGCGGTGAATTTGTCGGGACGCATACAATTTGAAGTATGCTCCCGACACCCCGGCGCGTCAATTTGACTCGGTGAAATCTCTGGTCGTTGTACTCGATATGAGGTTGCGGATTCGCTTTGTCTCTGCGGAAAGTGATCGGAATTCTAAGTCTCCCATGAACAAAGAGATGAACCCCAGCAGTTAGAATTCCGCATTCCCGATGTCTGCATCAGGGACTTTTCAGTTGCGGAAAGTACGACCTCTTCCAAGACTGCGCGCCGAATGAACAATCTGAGCCTGGCTATTCAGTTTCTCCTGCAACTGGCGGTCATCCTGGTTTTCTGCCGCATTGTCGGGGCTATCGCGGCGCGTTTCGGACAACCGCAGGTCGTGGCCGAGATGATCGCGGGCGTCATGCTCGGGCCGTCGCTCCTCGGGCTGTTCTTTCCCGACTTTCAGCAGGCGCTCTTTCCCTGGGACCCGACGCAGAAAACCCGCGACACCCAGAGCTACCTCTTTCCCGCCTCGCAGCTTGGTCTGGCCTTGTACATGTTCGTGGTCGGCCTGGAGTTTCGCGTCGACATCGTGCGGCAGAACCTCCGCAGTTCCGTCGCTGTCTCCGCGGCCGGAATGGCTGCCCCTTTCGTTCTCGGGGCCGCGCTCGCCTGGGGTATCTACCAGTGGACCGACCTCTTTCCGGGGCGCACGTCACTGTCCAACGCCATGATCTTCCTGGGCGCGTCCATGTGCATCACCGCCTTCCCGATGCTCGCCCGCATAATTCATTTCAAGGGCCTCGCCGGAACCACCATGGGGACCGTCGCCCTCGGCGCGGGTGCGATTGACGACGCCACCGCCTGGTGCCTGCTCGCCGTCGTCCTCGCCAGCTTTGACAACAACTGGAGCCACGCCATCACCAATATCGCCGGTGGCGCGGGCTACGTGGCCGTGGCTTTTTTGATCATTCGCCCGCTGCTCGGCTACTGCCAGCGCTGGATTACAAAGGACGACGAACTTACCGAATCCGGGCTCGTCCTCTGCCTCGCCCTTATGGCGGCGGGCGCGTGGTTCACCGACCTTATCGGGATGCATGCCGTCTTTGGCGCTTTCGTCATGGGAGCCGCCATGCCGCGTGGCGTCGTGGGCCGCGACCTCATTGCGCGCATCCAGCCGCTCACCGTCGCGCTGCTGCTCCCGCTCTTTTTCACCTACTCAGGCCTGAATACCCGCATCGGCCTGCTCAATACCGGCTTCCTCTGGCTCATCTGCGGTGCGGTGCTCGTCGCCGCAGTTCTCGGCAAGGGCGTCGCCTGCTGGTTCGCCGCCCGAGCCACCGGCCTTCCCAACCGCGAGGCCCTCGGCATCGGCACCCTCATGAACGCCCGCGGCCTCATGGAGCTCATCATCA